>OHCE01000620.1_pt1 | contig 16137 bp, 13 predicted proteins | sample 1577571 | NCBI WGS metagenome assembly OHCE01 (sample SAMEA3879505, study PRJEB24766) | human gut metagenome | biome: human-associated habitat; feature: feces | place: USA | collected 1985/1987 | reverse complement strand
TCCCGTGCCGGCGGTGGTGACTCCCATGCGTGACCATCAGCGGTACTATCCCGTCAGAAAGGAAGACGGCTCGCTTATGCCTTATTTTCTGACGGTCAGGAACGGAGGAGACCGGGCGATCCGTAATGTACAGATTGGAAATGAACGTGTTCTCCGAGCTCGTCTTGATGACGCGAAATTCTTCTTTGACGGCGACCGCAGGAAATCTCTGGAAGGCCATCGTGAAGCGCTTTCCCGCATCAATTATCAGGAAGGCATGGGAACGATGCTGGATAAGTCTGACCGCCTGGTGAAGCTGGTGGAGGAAATCGGTGAAGATTGGAATTTCACAGATACCGAAAAGACAGATGTCCGACGTGCCGCTTATCTGTCCAAGTCCGATCTGGCGACGGGCATGGTGACGGAATTTACGGAACTCCAGGGAGAGATGGGCAAAGAATACGCTCTTCTTGACGGGGAAAAGCCAAAGGTGGCAGCCGCTATTTTTGAACAGTACATGCCCCGTTTTGCCGGCGATGTTCTTCCGAAATCTTCTATCGGAAGGGCGCTGTCTCTTTCAGATAAACTGGACAATCTGGCGGCGACGTTTCTTCGCGGGTTGATTCCTACCGGTTCTCAGGATCCCTTTGCGCTCCGCCGCCAGACGATCGGCGCCGTCCATATTCTGACAGACGGGGAGATCCACTGGGATGTCCGCAAAGGTGTGAAAATGGCTCTTGCGCTCCTGCCGGGGACGCAGGAAGAAAAAGATACGGCGGCGGATAAAGTGGAGGATTTCTTCCGCCAGCGTATTAAGGCTATTCTTCTTGATGAAGGGGTGGATTACGATATCGTAGACGCTGTCCTTGCGGGAGCGATAGATGATGTATATGCGATATTCCTGAAAGCGCATTCCATGATGGACAGCCATGTGAAGGGGGAATTGGAAATGCGTCAGGCGGTTACCCGTCTTGTGAATATTACGAAAGGAAAGACTGCTGTTGAAATTCGTCCCGAACTGCTTACGGAAGAGGCGGAAAAGAATTTGTATGCCGCTCTTGAAAAAGCAGGAGAAGAAGTTACCAGCGCTTATAATGCGTACGATTACGGCAGCGCCCTTCCTGCCCTGAAAACGCTCACCGTACCGATTAACCGGTTTCTTGATTCTGTCATGGTCATGGTGGAAGAGGAGGCTGTCAGAAATAACCGTATCTCTCTCTTGATAAATGTTTTGGATGTTTACAGGCGCTGGGGTGATTTCAGCAAATTAGTATAATCAAAATGATATTTCATGAATAATGGAGTGGATATGTTACTGTATAAAAAAATAACAGCTCTTTGCTGTACCGTATTTCTGCTGGCCGGGGTGGGCGGATATACGGCAGATGCCGCCATCAATACGGAAGTAGGCAGTTTATCGGGGATGCCGCTTCCGGCGCCGAAGAAAAGTGAAACAGGAAAGAAAATCACATTGAATCTGGCAAGCCGGCTTTTGACACTGTACGAGGGAACGGAGAAAGTCCGTATTTATCCTGTGGCGGTCGGGGCGCCTGAAACGCCTTCTCCGGTCGGTGAGTTTTCTATTTCAGAAAAAGAAGTGAATCCTTCATGGATCGATCCGAAAACGAAAATCACCGTACCTTCCGGTCCGTCAAATCCTCTTGGATACCGATGGCTGGGGCTTTACGGGAATTACGGTATTCACGGGACGAATGCGCCCTGGTCTATCGGTTGCAGTGTGTCGCACGGCTGTATCCGTATGTATGAAGAAGATGTGGAGGAACTTTTTGAAAGTGTGCCCATGGGAACACCCGTGGAAATCATCTATGACCGTGTGATTATGGAAGAAGCTCCGGATCATACTGTTTCTTACTATATTTATCCTGACGGCTACGGATGGGAACCGCTCACCGTATCGTCTGTAAAAGAATATCTTGCGCGTTACGGTGTGGAAGACTTTGCCACGCCCGATGAAGTGTATCATAAGATCATTGCCTCTGACGGCAGCGTGACTTATGTGGCAAAGCATTATGATCTTGTCATCAACGGGCGGAAGCTGAAAAAGAAGGCTCTCGGTAAAGATGGAAGTATCTGGATCCCTGCAGTGGAAACGTCTGTCGCCGCCAAGGTGGGGGCTTACTGGGACGGGGAAACAAACACACTGATGACCCGTCTGGGCAAGGTGCCGGGGATTGTGAAAAGCGACGTGGTTTATATTAATGAAAAAGACTTGGAAAGTGTATTTCATATCAAGGGTCATCTGACAGAAGACCTTGTTTACGAAGCGGAGGCCCTTCCGACGGCGGAACCTGCTTCAAAAACAATTGTGCTTGGCAGGAAATACTGATAAAGGGGAGCGGATGCTCCTCTTTTTGCGTGCTTCGTGCATGAAAAAAGACCTCTCTTCCGAAAGGTCTTTGCCGGATTATTTTTCTAGCCCCAGTTCTTTTTTGTAACGTGTCATGCCGTCAATGCAGAGCTGCATCACGAGGTTCGGATCAAGACCGAGCATGTCGAAACCCTGTTTGATGACATCACGGCTGCATCCTGCGGCAAACTTTTTATCTTTGAATTTCTTTTTGAACCCTTTCAGTTCCATGCCGTCGATCCCTTCAGGACGCATGAGTGCGTATGCCATGATGATGCCTGTCAATTCGTCCACAGTGAAAAGACTTTTTTCCAGGGGAGTGGCAGGCTCAATTTCATTCGTACATACGCCCCAGCCATGGGAAATGATGGCATGGATATCTTCTTCATCGACACCTTCGGGGACGAGGAATTCCCGGACATGGCGGCAGTGCTCCTCCGGGTATTCTTCATAGTCCACGTCATGGAGATAGCCGATAGCTTCCCAGTGGTCACGGTCTTCATGGAAATAATCGGCCATGGCGCCCATTGCCGCGCTGACTGATTGGGCATGGATGAAAAGATGGTCTTCCGTGGTGTGTTTTTTCAGTATTTCCTTTGCTTTTTCTAAAGTGAGTCTGCTCATAGTAACCTCCTTATATTATGGAAATAGTAGTTCTTTTTTCTCCGTTTTGTCAAATGGGAAAGAAACAGGTACAATGAAGAAAAAGCACAACAGAGAAAGGAGAATTTTCATGGCGCCTATGGAAGAGTTTATCGAAATGTTGAAAAGTCATAACCGGATCGTGTTCTTTGGCGGCGCGGGAGTGTCTACCGAGTCGGCTATTCCCGATTTCCGCGGGAAAGGCGGGTTGTACCGTCAAAAGACGGAGCTTCCCTGGTCGCCGGAAGAAATGCTCTCCCATCATTTTTATGCGGAGCATCCCGTGGAATTTTTCACCCTCTACAAAGAGAGAGAAGGCATGATGCTGGAAGCGGAACCGAACCGGGCGCATACGGCGCTGGCGGAATTGGAGAAGATGGGGAAATTATCCGCTGTCGTAACGCAGAATATTGACGGGCTTCATCAAAAGGCGGGAAGTAAAAAAGTCATTGAACTGCACGGTTCAGTACTGCGGAATATCTGCCAGAAATGCGGCAAAATGTACGGCATGGAGGAATTTATGGAGCTTTGCAGTCCGGTTCCCCATTGTCCCGGCTGCGGCGGCGTAGTCAAGCCGGATGTGGTGCTTTATGAGGAAATGCTTGACAGGAATACGATTGAAGACGCGATTGATGAAATATCCCGCGCGGATATGCTGATTATCGGCGGGACGAGTTTGGTGGTTTATCCGGCGGCGGGATATGTGGATTATTTCCAAGGCGACTCCCTGGTTATGATCAACCGTGACGAAACGCCGAGAGACAGCCGCTGTTCTCTGGTGTTCCGCGAAAGTGTGGGCAAGGTACTGGAATCAGGCGTGGCGGCGCTGAAAGAGTAAGCGTGGGAATTTATTTATTAAAAATGGGAGAGGTACATGGAATTTTTTTCTGTGGCCTCTTTTATTTCCTGTGGAGTCCATGTTTCATGGTAAAATAGAAAAAATGTGTAATAGGAATGTGATGGCTATGGAAATCGATTTTGAAGCGGATGCGTTTGATGAGGGGCGCCATTTGCGTGATGTTATACGGGGGTATAAAGGATTTTCTTCCGCTTTATGGAAACGGATAAAATGGAACGGGGAGGTTTGGCTGAACGGTACCCGGATTCATAATGCGAAAACCGTTCTTCATGAAGGAGACCGCGTCCGTTTGGTGTGGGATGAATCGTCAGACATTGTGCCTGCTGATATTCCCCTGGATATTCTCTATGAGGACGATACTCTTCTTGTGGTGAACAAGGGAACAGGAATGATTATCCATCCTACGAATGCAGGAATCCATGATACCCTGGTGAATGCGGTAGCGGGATATTTCCAAAAGAAGGGAGAAAAATCGGGGATCCATCCTGTATATCGCCTGGACAGAAATACGACAGGGGTAGTGGTAGTCGCCAAGTCGGCGAAAGCGCAGTATGCGCTGACCCGTTCCCATGATCTTATACATCGGGAGTATATCGCTGTGGCAGGCGGTTATATTCCCGGAGAGTTCGGCATTGTCGACGCGCCTATCGGGAGGAAAGAGGGAAGCATTATTGAGTGGACGGTACGGAAAGACGGCAGACCCGCGCGGACGGAATATACTGTTCTCCGCCACGGGGACAACTATACCGTTTTAAAGCTCCATCTTCTCACCGGACGGACGCATCAGATCCGTGTCCATGCACGGTACATGGGGACACCGCTTTTAGGTGATGATTTGTATGGCGGGAATCATGATTTGATAAGCCGCCAGGCGCTCCATGCGCATACGGTCACTCTCACCCATCCCGAAACGGGAGAAGCGATGAAGTTCACTGCGCCTGTACCTGCCGATATGGAACCTTTTATGAATGAGGGAAAAAATATGCATATTGAAACGAAAAGCGGCGTATCTTTCCTCACTTTTGATGTTTTTAAAAATGAGAATCTGATAGCAGCCGTGTCTACAAAGAACGGAGGAGTCAGTACAGGGGCATACCATTCGCTCAATATGGGGTTTTCTACGGATGATGCGCCGGAAAAAGTCAGAGAAAATCGGAAACGCTTCTTTGATGTCCTCGGCATTATTCCCGAAAGGCTGGTGAACTGCGCATTGGTTCACGGCATCCATATGGAGAAGGTGGGAAAGGCGGACTGCGGACGCGGTGCGCAGGATTTCACTTCCGCCATTCCCGCGTGCGACGGCTTGTATACTAATGAAAAGAACGTGCCCCTCGGACTGAATTATGCCGACTGTACGCCGCTCCTTTTTTATGACCCCGTGACGTCTTCCATTGCGGTGGCGCATGGAGGATGGCGGGGAACGGCAGGAAATATAGCGGGGGAAGCGGTGCGTCATTTACAGGAAAGCTATGGCGCCGAGCCGAAGAATATAAAAGCGGGGATCGGACCGGCTATCGGTAAATCCGTCTTTGAAGTGGAAAAAGATGTGGTGGAAGCTTTTGAAAAGATATTTGATAAAGAAGAAATGAAGAGGCTTTCAGCACCTAAGGGAGAAGGAAAGATTCTTATCGATCTGCCGCTGGCGAACCGTATACTTATAGAGCGGGCAGGTATTCTGCCGGAAAATATTGAAGACTGCGGCATCTGTACCTATTGCAGGAATGATTTGTTTTATTCTTACAGAAAAGCGGCAGGCAGAACCGGACGCCACATGGCGGTAATGATGTTGAAGTGATGGATGAAAACATGGAGTTGAAACACTATAAAACGCGGTGGATTATCATACACCGCGTTTTATAGTGTCCTTTTCCCGAAAATCGGGTGGGTGGTGGGCTTTAAACTTCTTTTTTCGATAACGTCCAAAGCCTCATCCATGGATAAGTCGCGCCGCCCTTCATCCGTTTCATAAACGAGGACGGGAATGTCCGCGCCCAGTTCGCTTCCCGGCAGGTATACATATTCTTTTGTATGATGGTCGCCGTAAATGAAACCGGCAAGTAATTTGCTTTCTGTTAGTTTTTTCATTCCATTCTGTAAGAAGAAGAGGTTTAAAGTCCAGATAATCGGAGGAGGTGAGATGGAGCTGTATGCCTTCCAGCTCCTTCGGCAGGTTGTTAAAATTCTGTTTACCGTGGATATGCCCGTAAATGCAGTCTGTTACGCCGTGGGATTTCATGATCTCCATCATTTTTGTAGGCCTTCTCTGCTCATCAAAAGGAGGATAGTGGAGAATGGCGAAAATTTTCTTGCAGTTAAATTTTTCCGCTTCTATGAGGGAACGTTCCAGCCGTCCCTGTTCCCTCAGGATAATCACTTTATCTTCTTCCGTTATTTTTTTTGATGTCTCGGGGATCCATCCCCGTGTGCCTGCGAGCGCTATATTTTCTACGGATAAAGCAGAATTGAAAATAAATTCAAAAGCATTGTCTGTCATTCGTTTCATTTTTGATACGGTGTTCCACCAGTAATCGTGATTGCCACGGACGATGATTTTCCGGCCGGGGAGTGCGGAAAGCGTTTTCAGGTCGGAAAGAGCATCTTCCAGATGAGTGGCCCAGGAAATATCGCCCGCCATGATGACCGTGTCGCCGGCGGTAATGGTTTCTTTCCATGCAGAGAGAATTTTTTCACGGTGATTTTTCCAGTTTTCTCCGAAAATATCCATCGGTTTTGTCGGCGGGTCGCCGGAGAGGTGGAAATCACTGAAGGCATACAGTTTCAATAGGTTCTCCTTAAAGTAATCAGCCGAAATATTTGGGTGAGGTAAGCATTGAGATAATATTTTTTGAGCTTTCATCATCCATGACGTGGGTAATGCGATACCCCATGTACAGCGGACTTGCTATATAGCGGGGGAACAGTTTCACATGGATGTGTTTCATATGGTAGAAAAATAAATTATAACTGTTGCAGGGGATAGGGAAATCATGAAGAATGTAGTTTGCGATTTTTTGAATGGTATCGGCAAAAGTGTTTGTGCGGCCGTCCGTCTTAAGTGTTACATTCAGTTCCCCCATGCCGCATATGGGGTATGATGAAAGGGAAGCAAAGCAATTCTCGTCTTCATGAAAAATTGTTCCCAGAAAGTTTTCGCGGTCGATATTGTCTCTGTAATCGTAATCCTCAAGCCCGATAATCTGGGAGTGGGGATGGCGCTGGGAACCGCCCGAACCGGGACCGTAGTTGCGGAAATAGATTACCGAGCGGAAACGAGGATCTCTTTCCAGCAAATTCCATTTTTCCAGGCCGAAGGAAATGACTTGCCGCGCTTTTTCCTTGGTATATTCCGTGAGATCTGTTTCATGGACTGCCGATTCGATAATCACTGTGGGATAAGTGTTTCTGAAAACAGGATACTTATTCATGAGCCAAATGATGTCGCCTTTTTCATCTAAGATATCTGTCAGTGTTTCTCTGTGGCAGAACGGGCAGCTTGTCTGCGTCCCCGAATGAGGTTTATGTTTTCCAATAGATATATCGTAAATAACAGGAGTAGTCATAAGAGTCCCTTCTTTCCATGCTTATTATATCATGGCGTAAAGAGGAATCTATCCGCCGGAAACGGTAAGAATACCCTGTAAAAGAATTCTTTGAAATATTTTATTACTTTACTTGACAAAAGTAAAAAGACAGGTTAGTATACTGTCATAGCATTTGTTTAGCAAGATAAAGTGGCAAAGAAAAGGAGAATGAATATGAACTGGAAAAAAATGATTGTAATCGGAGCATTGGCGTGCGGAGCTGCCGGATTGATGACAGGCTGCGGCGGTGAAAAGAAAGCGGAGGCTCCGGCAGCTGATAAATCGGCAAAGCCGACGAAGATTGTAGCAGGGATGGATGATACTTTTGCGCCGATGGGATTTCGTGATGACAAAGGTGAAATCGTAGGTTTCGATATTGACATGGCAAAAGCAGTTTCTAAAGAAATCGGGATACCCATTGAATTTAAACCGATTGATTGGGCAAGCAAAGAGACTGAATTGGAATCCGGCCGTATCGATTGCATTTGGAACGGATTCACCATGACGCCGGAACGTCAGAAAGTCCTCGCTTTTACAAAACCTTACATGGATAATGTACAGGTCTATGTAGTTCTTGCTGACAGCACCGTACAAAAAGCAGAAGATTTGAAAGGAAAGAAATTATCTATTCAGGAATCCAGTACAGCGCAGACACTCTTGGACCGCGATGAAAATCTGAAAAAGTCCTTTGGAGAAATCAAAGCGTACCCCGATTTGACCGCATGCTTCATGGATCTGGAATCGGGACGTGCCGATGCGGTACTGGCGGACACTTGCCTGATTGAATACTATATGACAAAGAAACCGAATAAGTTCCGTGAACTTCCGGGTGAAGTATCGAAAGACACCTTTTCCATTGGAATCAAAAAAGATAATAAGGTCCTTGTGGATATTTTGAATGACGGTATTGACAAGGTCATCAAAAATGGCGAAGCCGCTAAGATTTCCCAGAAATGGTTCGGCAAAGATATTGTTCTGAAATAAGCTGAAATGAAGAAATGGGCAGGCGTAATGCACGCCGGCCTCTTTCTTTTGAAAAAAACGGTTTCTTATTATCCTCAGTTGATGTATAATAAGTGGCGATTTCTCATTACACTGTAATACTGTAATAAAGTTTTTGAAGAGGGATTTATGGATTACATTTTCCGTATACTGCCGAATATGTTCAGCGGTCTTGGCGTTTCTGCCCAAATATTTATTTTTACCATCGTGTTGTCGCTTCCTCTCGGAATGCTTCTTGCCATAGTACGTATTTCCAAAGTCAGTCTGTTCCGTCAGGCAGCAGGGGCGTACATCTATCTGATGCGCGGAACACCGCTCATGCTTCAGATTATGTTTATCTACTACGGGCTGCCTTTGATTTTTGATCTGCAGATCAGCGATTTCCCTGCGGCTATACTTGCCTTTGTAGCTAACTATGCGGCGTATTTTGCAGAAATATTCCGCGGCGGGATCCAGTCCATCAGCAAGGGGCAGTATGAGGGGGCGAAAGTGCTCGGCTTTACCTACAAACAGACAATGTGGCATATTATCCTGCCGCAGGTAGTGAAACGCGTCATTCCGCCTTTGGGAAATGAAACCATCACACTTCTGAAAGATACGTCCCTTGTATACATTCTTGCCATGAACGATTTGATGCGTGTTACCCGTGCGTTTGTACAGCGTGATTTTGACACGACTCCGTTCTTGGTGGCAGGTGTTTTCTATCTTGTTTGTACCGCGGTTCTGACGAAAATTCTGACCTATGTTGAAAATCGCTATGCCGTTTATGAGGAGTAAGCCATGAGTTTTATTGAAATGAGAAATATACGGAAGGATTTTGGGAAAAATACGATCCTTCACGGCGTGGATATGGATTTGGAAAAAGGAAAAGTAATTTCCATTATCGGACCGTCAGGCGCGGGAAAAAGTACGCTTCTCCGATGTCTGAACCATTTGGAACTCATCCAGGGCGGATCTATCTGTGTGGAAGGAGAATACCTGGCACAGGAAAAAGACGGCAAAGTCGTTTATGCCGATGATGTGACGGCAAGAAGGATTCTTCTCCGTATGGGTATGGTCTTCCAGTCTTTTAACCTTTTTCCGCACATGACGGTTTTGGATAATATTCTTGCCGCGCCGGTCTATGTGAAAGGAATGAAGCGGGAGGATGTAATTCCTACTGCTGACGCTCTTCTTGACAAAGTCGGACTGTTAAATAAGAAAGACGTTTATCCGGGCAGTCTTTCCGGTGGGCAGAAACAGCGTGTAGCCATCGCCCGGGCGCTTGCTATGAATCCTGATATCATGCTCTTTGACGAACCTACTTCGGCACTTGATCCTGAACTGACAGGAGAAGTTTTGAAAACCATCCAGCAGCTGGCTGATGAGAATATGACCATGGCAATTGTTACCCACGAAATGGCTTTCGCAAAATCTGTTTCGGATAAAGTCCTTTTTATGGTAGACGGAAAAGTGGAAGAGGAAGGAACAAGCACACAAATTTTTGAAAATCCTCAAAGCGAAAGGACGCGCTCGTTTCTTCAGTCCATTTTGAGATAAAATCCTTAAAAAATATTTCCGAATGAAACATCTGCTTTTGGCGGGTGTTTTTTTGATGGAACTTACAGGTTTATTTTGAAAAGACCGGAATTTTGAAGAGAATGCTTTATACATCAATGGTTTGGCAGAATAGGCATGTAAAAATTGGACGTGATAAGAGCGATGACCGGCATTCTATAGTCATCGCTCTTATCAAAAAAGGTTTATTCCTACTCGACCCTGTAACAGTGGCCGGTAGAAGACTTAAAGTTCAGTATTGGGGATGTTTATTTTTGGAACGTATCGTCATGATCCGTTTCCGGCCGCATCGCAGGGAAAAGAAGAACGTCTCGGATACTGGAAGAATTGGTCATGAGCATGAAAAGACGGTCAAGCCCGATGCCGAGTCCGCCTGTCGGGGGCATACCGTATTCCAAAGCAGTAAGGAAGTCTTCATCAATGGGATGCGCTTCATCATCGCCATGCTCTCTTTCTTCTACCTGCATTTCAAAACGCGCCCTCTGATCCAGCGGATCATTTAATTCGGAGAATCCGTTTGCCAGTTCGCGTCCATAAATATAAGACTCGAAACGGATGGTATATCTCGGATCTTTGGGATCCAGTTTGGACAGCGGAGATACTTCGATGGGATGCTCTGTAATGTGGACAGGCTGGATAAGGTGTTCTTCCACATAATCGTCAAAAGCGGCTGCCAGAAGCTTGCCGAAACCGTCAAATTCACCATATTCCACATGAAGTCTGTCGCAGATGGCACGTGCTTCCTCAATGGTCTTGCAGGCATCAAAGTCTTCACCGGTGTATTTCTTTACCGCTTCTGCCATGGTGAGTCTCGGCCATGGGCCTGCCACATCGATTTCTGTTCCTTCATAGGTGAATTTCGTAGTGCCGTAAGAAGCCATAGCGCAGGCTGCCACGATCTGTTCCGTCTGGTCAATGACATCATCGATATCGCCATAAGCCTGGTATGTTTCAATAGCGGTAAACTCCGGATTATGACGGGTATCCATGCCTTCATTGCGGAAATTGCGGGTGATTTCAAATATGCGTTCATACCCGCCGACAAGAAGTCTCTTTAAATAAAGTTCCGGTGCAATGCGGAGGTACATGGTCATATCCAGCGCGTTGAAATGCGTCATGAAAGGTCTTGCATTCGCACCGCCGTAGAGTGGCTGAAGAACCGGCGTTTCCACTTCAAGGAAACCGTGTGCGGTATACCAGTTCCGGATGGCCTGGAGCATATTCGCCCTCTTGATGAACGTCTTTCTTACTTCGGGATTGGCGATAAGGTCAAGATATCTCTGGCGGTAGCGCTGTTCCTTATCCGTAAGGCCGTGCCACTTTTCCGGAAGCGGGCGGAGAGACTTGGAAAGCATGGTGAAGTGCAGGACACGGATGGTCGTTTCTCCTGTGTGTGTAGTGAATACAGTGCCTTCCACTCCAAGGATATCTCCCATGTCTACCAGTTTGAAGAGATTCCATTCATTTTCACTGACAGTATCTTTCCGGAAATAAAGCTGGATATCCCCTTTTTCATCACGAAGCGTGCAGAATGCCGTTTTTCCGTGCCCGCGGATGATCATAATACGGCCTGCCACTTTGACATGCTCCTCGCTTGCTTCCAAAGCTGCCGCATTCGCATGGATATCTTCACTGTGATGGGTGCATTCATACTTTCCGCCGTAAGGCTCAAATCCCAGTGCGGCAATCTTCTCCAGCTTCCCCCTTCGGATCAGCATCTGGTCGTTCAGTTTTTCTTCCATTCCAAAACCTCTCTTTGCATATAACCAATCAGCAAAAATTTATGCTTTGATTTTAATAACTTTATACTTTACAACACCGCTTGGCGCTTCCGCTTCTACAATATCCCCTGCTTTGGCACCCATCAGTGCGCGGCCGACAGGAGACTCATTGGAAATCTTCCCTTCAAAAGGATCCGATTCCGTACTGCCCACGATCTTCACCGTTTCTTCCACATGGTCTTCCAGCGCTTCAATGGTTACCGTCATTCCTACATCGACGCGGCTCTTTCTCCCTTTTTTGCCGCTGTCAATAATTTCCGCCGTACGGATCTGCTGTTCCAGTTCCTTAATACGTCCTTCTACGAAAGACTGCTGGTTTTTTGCATCATCATATTCGGAGTTTTCAGAAAGGTCGCCCATAGCGATGGCTTCTTTCAGACGTTGTGCTACCTCGCCGCGCGTCTTTGTACGAAGTTCATCCAATTCTTTCTGTAATTTTTCAAGACCTTCTTTTGTCACAAGTGTATGCTGCAATTCTGCCATGCCAATTGCTCCTTTTTCTATAAATATTTTATAAAACTCCCATTATAAGGATATATTATTAAGTATAAGCAGATAAAAATGTATTGTCAATTTGATAAGAACCGTTCCTTACAACTCCCGTTCCGTTTGGAAAGTCTTTTTACAAACAGAAATAGGGGCCTGCCTTCCAAAATCATTTCTGCCATAGGAAACAGATTTCCTCTTCCCATTTTTCCTTTACCGGGTTGAGATCTTCCCCATTCTTTATTTATAAAAAAATTCTGTACCCATAAAAAGAAAAAATATCATTTTCTCAATTACATAAGGCTTCTTATCAATTTCAAAATCATTTCGGGCAAATAAAGTCCATATAGGGAGAAATGAGGAGATTTCAGCCTCTCACAGGACAATCGGATCCCGGACCGCATCCATTGTTTTTGCAACATATTTATCAGAATGAATAAATATCCATTTTTGAAGTCATTGTCCTTCCCCAGATATTTTTAAAAAAACCGATAAAAGCGGCGTTTCAAGATTTCTATTTTTATAGTCCCCGGAAATCTGAATGTATCATGATGTATCACTCCAATCCATATCAATATCCGATAGCGTTCCATTTTTTTCGTTTTTCTTCATTTTTCTTTCTTCTCCTCAAAGGTCCTCAAAAGTCCTCAAGGATAAAGAAATATATTTTTTTGAAATTTCCTATTGTACTTCCTGTTTATCTGTGGTATATTTCTCTCAGCAAAAATATTACGCGCCCTGCATGAAAGTGCAGCTGAGCTGCGGAGCACTTCTTTAAGTGAACGGTTTTCTTTGTTTCCCTGTTTCTTTCACCATAACGAAAGTAAATGGGGATTGCCTATGCCTGAAAATCGGGCATTCCGGTGAGATTCCGGACAAATATCTTCCCCCGTTCCGAATATGTGTCGGAAATTGGTACGAGAAAGAAGGGAACTACATTGTCTGAAAGCAGAAAAATGGGAGTGGTACAGCTCACCACAGTCACCGCCATCAACATGATGGGATCCGGCATTATTCTTTTGCCGGCAACACTCGCGGAAATCGGTACGGTTTCCATTTTCGCCTGGATTCTTGCCTCTATCGGCGCTACTATTCTTGCCTACGCTTTTGCCAAATGCGGTATGTACAGCAAAAAGGTAGGCGGCATGGGCGGTTACGCGGAATACCGGTTCGGCCGTCTTGGAAACTTCCTTTCCAACTACACTTACGCCATTTCCCTGATTATCGCCAACGTGGCTATCGCCACCGGCGTAGTCAGCTACGGTTCTTACGTTTTCGGTTTTGACCTTTCTCCCATGGAAGTTTGTCTGGCAACCATCGGCACGCTTGTCGTCGCCGCCTCCATCAGCCTTGTCGGACCGAAAAAATTCGGCAAATTCACCTCTTTGGGCATGATCTGCATTCTTCTTCCGGTCATTGGCCTCCTTCTCTGCGGCTGGTATTTTTTCAGCCCGGACATCTATGTGGCTGCCTGGAACCCTCATGATATGCCTTTCTATCTCACCATGCGCGATTCCATCGCCGTCATTCTCTGGGCATTCCTCGGTCTCGAAACAGCCTGCGCCAATTCCGACACGGTGGAAAATCCTGAAAAGAATGTGCCTGTCGCTGTTTTGGCAGGAACGATGATTGCCGGTGTATGCTACATGACCTCCACAGCGATTATCGGGGGGCTTGTTCCTCATACAGAGCTGGTATCTGCCGGCGCGCCTTTCGGCCTTGCTTACGCAGCCATGTTCGGAAATACGGTGGGACATATGGTATCTGCCATGCTTGTTGTTTCCTGCTTCGTATCCCTCACCGCATGGCAGTTCACCATCTCCGAGGTGGTAAGAGAGGCTGCCACCATCGGCCACTTCCCTTCCTATCTCCGGAAAGTCAATCGTTTCTATGCGCCTTACATGGCAATCGGAACCCTGGTTTGTATCCAGTCCCTACTGACGCTGTCTACAATCAGCCCCTCTCTGTTAAAGCAGTTCAATGTCCTTATCAATCTTGCCGTCATGGTCAATCTCATTCCCTACCTGCTTGCCATGGCTGCTGTTCCCGATCTGCAGAAAGCAGAAGGCATCTCTGCAGCAAAAGCAAAACTGCCGAATATGGCAGCTATCATTGGCGGTGTATACAGTGTATACGCGGTCTACGGCTGCGGATGGGATATCATTCTTTACGGGACGCTCGTTACTGTCTTCGGCATCATGATCTATATGCTGAAAACAGCCCGGCTTTCCCCTGCCGGATTCCAAACCTATCCGCCCAAAAAATAACGTTTCAACTTCAAGCCTCCGCAAGGAGGTTTTTTTACTGCGAGACACCCACGATAAAACCCCTCTCGAAAGAGGGGCCTTTATTTCTTATAAGCCAAGATTTCTGTTTCCGTATTTACATCATATGTTTCTTCCCATTCTTCAGGAAGATTGTCCAATTTTTCCCATTCCCTGCATTCTTCCCCATCATCTTCCAAATTGAGGAAAGGGGAGAAATAAACAGGTTTCCTGATCTGCAGGTATCCCTTTTCAAAAATGAAGCGTACTGCCTTTGTAAGATACACGCGGTATTCCGCTTTACCACAGCGGGAAAGCGTCTTCTTCTCATTGATGATCCGCACTTCTTTTATTTCTTTTTGAAGGGCATGATCTTCCTGCACCACGGCAGGGCGGCTCGAGTGGATTTCTTTTTCTTCTGCTTCACGGAAAATCCATTCCAAAACATCCGTCTTTTTTCCGCCAGCCGCCTTATCCGTTATTTCCTGCGTCATGATATAGCATTTTCCGCTGGCATAAATACCGACGGGCAGGAGATATACAGGATGGAAAATGGACGGATCGCATCGGTACTTTTCAAAAACCTGTCCTGCCATCCCTTTTAAAATCTTCAGCGTTTTTTCACTGAATCGTAAATCCAATAATTCCATGTTTTCCCTTTCTGATGAAAATATCCGCCTCGCGTAAATAAAGGCGGACATTTTTTATTTCTGTTCTTTCTTTTACTTCGTCCCGAAAATCCTGTCTCCCGCATCGCCGAGTCCCGGAAGGATGTATTTCTTTTCATTCAGCTGCCTGTCAAGGGCGGCGGTGTAGATCGGCACATCCGGATGCGCGTCGTTCACGAGTTGTACGCCCTCCGGCGCGGCGACAAGACACATAAACTTGATATTCTTCACGCCTTTTTCTTTCATCATGTCAATAGCCGCCACGGCACTCCCCCCGGTTGCCAGCATCGGGTCGATTAATATGAAATCACGGTTTTCCACATCGGGAAGTTTGCAGTAGTATTCCACAGGCTTTGCCGTAACGGGGTCACGGTACAGACCGATGACACCTACACGGGCGGAAGGAACGAGTTCCAGAAGCCCGTCAAGCATGCCGAATCCCGCCCGGAGGATGGGGACGATCACCACTTTCTTCCCTGCCACGCGTTTTCCTCTCATTACCTCAAGGGGCGTTTCAATTTCTATATCTTCCATAGGCAGGTCACGAGTCAGTTCATATCCCATGAGCAGTGTGATTTCCTTCAGAAGCTTTCTGAAATCACCGGAACTGGTTTCTTTCTGGCGCATAATCGTCAATTTGTGCTGAATAAGCGAATGGTCGATTACCTGGATCTGCATTTCATTTCCTCCTGTCACAACGGGTTTCTCAATTTTACTCCCATTATTTTATCACTTTTTATTTTGGATGTCTGTAATTCTTCCGGCCGGCCACCGGAAATATTCTTACAGGCGCCGGTGACGCATATCTTCCCATGCCATAATCACCGCGCCGCCGGCAAGAATAATCTGGACCGCCAGATGGATCCAGAGAAAGAGGAAGATCAGGCCGATGAGGACGGGGTGATGCGCAAGGTTTGGATGTTTCCAGTAAAACCTGCGTTCCCGATCTC
>OHCE01000612.1_pt1 | contig 16245 bp, 17 predicted proteins | sample 1577571 | NCBI WGS metagenome assembly OHCE01 (sample SAMEA3879505, study PRJEB24766) | human gut metagenome | biome: human-associated habitat; feature: feces | place: USA | collected 1985/1987 | reverse complement strand
GACATCAACAAGAACAATATGATCCAAGGGTTTAGTGTCATCAAAATAGCCAGGAATGAAAACAGACCAAATGCATTGACAAGAACTTCGGTTAACCCTATAAAAAATGAAACCATACTTTGGTGAATATTTCCCTGTATTGCCCGTTGCGCTTTTTTGGCGGCTATTTTCCCTTTAGGCGAAGCGAAAATTTCATAATCCATAGTAACCTTTTTTTCTGCTATACGGTAAAATCCATACAGCGAAAAAAATTTGTTCGCGTGAATCGAAATTGAATTATCTACTTTGACGTTTAAGACGCTAAAGATGGTAAGTGCTCCCGCACAAATAGCTACTTGGAGCATTAATCGGTCAATATCTGTTCCAATTGTAAGTGCATCAAGTACAATTTTGGGCAATAGGATCCCGAGCAACGAAACGCTCACTGTTAACGGTATTTTCATAATAGGCAAAAATAAAAATAGCTTATCGAAGGCTCGATGTTCATGCCACATAAATGCGATGTTACTAAAAAAAGAATATGATTGTTCAGTAGATGTATTTCTCATTAAATCACCCTCGGATTTATTTTGAATGATCAGAGCTAAACTTAACTCTGAGAGGGGAAATGCTTGCTATAGACACTACAAAAAGACTGCAATTGAGAACCTGAAAAATTGCTTCTTATATAAGGCTCTAAAGCCTTAATTTCATTGTTCTTTAGCTGCTCTAATTCTGATTTGATTTTGAACAACAAATATCGTTCATGAGTTAATGTGAATTTTAAGGCCATCAAAAATATCTTGTGTGCTTTAGATACGTTTCTGCTATAATCAACCGATGACAAATGTAAGCCGTTGATCACCTGCATGTGCTCCATCAAAATGCGAAAATAATGCATATCAATAGCTGACTTATCCTTTATAAGCTGATTTACATGATACTGAAGAAATGAATATATGTTTATTTCATAGCCCCATATTTTTGAAGTGCAATAATGATACAAATCACGCTGAATTTTAGAACAATCATAACTTCGGAAAGGGAAGTTCTTCTTTATTTTAAAAGCAACAATATGGTTCTTCCAACGGACTTTTTTCCATTTTGCATAATATAGGAAGGATAGATATAGATCCTCGTAAGCAATTGTTTGAAGCGAGTAATGATGGGTGTCATAGGCAGACACAAAAAAAATTTGTTTTTCATCATCAAATCCATAGATACAAAGGTCGTGATTAGTTTTCCTTTTATGATAAGTATTGCGAATGGGGATATAGAATTCATTGGCGAACATATAGATGTAATGATTATCAATCAGTTGTTCCCTGATTAAGCGTGTAAATTGTTGCTGATTATGCCTATCTATTCTTATGCATTTCGATTCAAAACAATCCCATTTATAAAAAGGGGGGACATCAAATACTATTTGTGTCCATGAAAATCGGAAATGTAGTCCGATAAAATTGCTCATAATCCATGGCTGCGGATCAGCAATATTACTTTCGATCACGCCTATTGGGATAGCGATATCGGTAAACGTTTGAAGGGATGGAGTTGCCGTATTGTTTAACACATGACGCATGTTACCCAGCCTTTCCTATAAAATTGAGACGCGACGACGAAGATATCATATAAAAGCAAAATATTTAATTGCCGCTCCGCATGGCCTCAAGCGGGCTCAATTTGGTGGCTTTTCTCGCGGGATAGATACCAGATAAGATTCCAACTGCAACAGCAACGGCCACAGCTCCCAGCGCTATCCATGCAGGTATCTCAATTTTCATACCTTCCGAAAAATACATACCTAAAAAGCTCGTTTGCTCCGAACCTGTATTGATTGCCAAAACTACGATATAACTGACTGCTAACCCGATCAACCCACCCAAAAGACCAATCATGGCAGATTCAACGATATACAGTTGCTGTATCTTTCTTATCTTCATACCGACAACCTTCATAATACCGATATCCCGACGCCGTTCTAATATTGATGCATACATGGTATTGGCGATTCCAATCGCAGAAACAAAAAGGGAGATAAAACCTATTGCAAATAGCTGCCCTTGCTGCCGTGATTGTTCTTCTTGCATTTGTGAAATATACTCTGTCTCGCTATAAGTTTCATAGCCCAATTTTTTAATTTCGTCCATTACCGCTTGGACGTTATCCATATCATCAACCCGTACCATTACTTGCTGATAAGAATTGATTGGAATCCCCATTCGATCAGCAAGCTCCCGATTATCCATTAACATTCTTTTGGCAAGTGACAAATCCAAATAAATACTACTGCTTTCGTTGCTTTGGGCCTTATTTGTAACTCCCGTGACTGAGCCGCGATAGGTAGAACCTACTGGCATATCGGAATTAATGTCATCTTCCTGCTGATACCCAACCTGAATATCCATTTGTGCGTTCAACCAGTCTATTTCTGGCTCGTATTTATTATATTCTTCATAATCTGAATAATTAGGCGGATTATCTGGATCAATGAACTGTTGCACTGCTGAGCCACCAACGACCAACCTGGGAATTGATCCTCCGGACTGAAAGATGCCGCCTTCTTCAAATTCCAGATTTAATACAGCCGGATCGATGCCTGTAAGGGAACAACTCGCTTCATAAATGCCTGTGTGGATCGTAACGGGTATTTGGATAACAGGCGAGGCTGCTTTAACATGATCTATGGCAGCTATCGACTGTATCGTACTATCAGTGATCCCCCCGCGGCCCGATGTTGAAGCCGAAGAATAATCGTTTATTTGAATTTTGGTCAGGCTTGCATTATCCTCCAGCATCCCGCTGAACTGCTGATAATTGGAGTATCCAATAGATAGCATAAGGATAATACAAGCCGTTCCAACTATTACGCCCAAGACAGTGAGGAAAGTCCGAGATTTGCGACGGCTTAAATTGGTCAAAGCTAATTTGAAAATATCAGATATCCTCATTGGCTGCGTCCTTCTTCTTTGTCTGATTTTTCTTGATGAAGTAACCAATAAAAATACAGGCAATGATAACAGCAATAATCAATACAGATATCCACCATTGACTTTGCGTCTGCGGCTCTTCCGGTTCTTGCTCTTGTACAGCATTGATGACAGGGGGATTGATGGTCGTGGATAGATCAATGGTTTGAGATGTAACCTCCCCAAATTCATCTTCATATGAGAGTATAATCTTGCCACTGGTAGCCCCGTAATTGCTATTTGAGTCACTGCCATTTTCTTTTGAATTGAGAGTGATGACGAATACATAGAGGTCACTCTTTTTGGCGGCCCCGCTCTCAAGATTGCCGATAAACAAACTACCTTCTGGTACAAGTCCGGGAGCTTCCAATTCCGCGCGGACATTATAAACGGTTCCACGACCCATATTCATGACGTTCAAGGAGATGGACATCGTATCGCCGGCATTCACTTCTTTAGGGATCTCCGGGGCATCATATTCAACGCGCATTGGTTGTTTCACCTGAATTATAATTGATTCATCTGAAGTATATGCGGTTGCTTTTGCCCCTTCATATTCGATGTGTAAAGTTAATTTTTGCGGTTTAGGTTCTGCCGACTGTTGAACCATCATTTTTGTATTGATTACTTTTGCGTCTTTTTTACCGATTTTCTTAAAATAAAATGAGTTGGTTTCTCCCATTGGTATTACGTCGGAAGTCTCGCCGTTAATCGTAACCTTGACGTTATTCATACTTTGGCTGTCGCTGGTATTAAGCAGTGTGACCGACAAATCAAATTCCTTACCTGCAACTACAGGCGATGGATTAACGGTATAACTGGATACCATTGCTTTGGGTTGGGGAGCAGGCTCATCCTCGCCACCACCAGCAGTGTTATCCGTGGGGATTCCCGATCCGGTATCTGGATTATCTGTTTGCGGATCAGCGTTGTTTCCTTGTGACGCATTGGGGTCTAAACCATCGGGAATTGTCACATATAAAGTAAACGCCTGAGATATGGTAGAAGAATTACCTTTTGTTTGCCCTTGCAAATTGATGGTGACTGGATACCGGCCGTTTACACGACTCTCTATAAGAGGGAGCGATAACTCAATTAGATAGGCATTTACTTTTTGTGTGCCATCATTTACAGTATGTTCAACCAAAGTAACGGTTTGATCATAATTCTGAAAGACAAACGGCGAATCCTGAGGATCACCTAAATCCACAGTCATATTAAGACTGTTTCCCTGTAACTCCTGAGAAGATACGACCGGAAGGATTAGGTGTGCAGTGTTGTTTGCCACTGTCGGCATGTAACCGCTGCTATACGGTTTATCCATACCAGAATAAAGATTTGTATTGTCAATGGATAAAACATTATTCGTTTGCGTAGCAGGAACCGGAGAAGGGGGGATTGAGTCTTCTGCTGCCAACGCTACATTTGTAACAGACAGCAGCATTACCAAGATCACCAGTACGCAACATAATTTCTTCATTTCTCTCTCCTTGCTATTTCATTTATATGTGTCAAGACGCACTGCTAAATGCGATTGTCTTCTATTTTCAAAATTTCTCCATCAGCGATATGTACGATTCGATCTGCATATTTTGCTTTGTCTTCGTCGTGTGTCACCATAAGAAGGGTAGTGCCATTTCCCCGAACAACAGCTCTTAAGATATCCATGACTTGTTCCGCAGTGCTACTATCAAGATTTCCCGTGGGCTCGTCTGCAAAAACGATCTTAGGCTTTGTAATGAGTGCCCTTGCTATAGAGACACGTTGCTGCTGTCCTCCAGAAAGCTCATCAGGATCATGCGCCAGATGACCAGATAGGCCAACTGCTTCGAGTATCTTTTTAGCCTCTGCCTCGCGGGTAGCAACCGGAACGCCTTTCAGCATCAACGGAAACGCAGCGTTTTCGAGCGTTGTGAGCGTATCCATGAGATTGTAGTTCTGAAAGATAAATCCAACATTTTTCAAACGAAACTCGACTAGGCTATCCTCGCTCATATTATGGATCGGTTTTTCTTCAATAAATATCTTTCCCGTGGTCGGCTTTTCCAATCCTGCAATCAAATTCAGAAGTGTGGATTTACCGCTGCCAGAGGTCCCGACAACGGCAACATATTCGCCGGGGAATACGTCGAGGTCTATCCCGTTCAATGCTTTAAACCGCACCTTTTTTGTTTTATATTTTGACAAGACCCCTGACGCTGATAATTGGTTCCATCATCTAATCTCCGTGAGAACGCCTGCATCCATTTCGCATACCGTATCGCATAGCTCTTCGATATCTCCTGCGTTATGGCTTGCCAGCAATATAGTCTTTCCTTTACTTCGTAAGCCCTTTATTAATTCACGCATATCCTTGACTCCTTGTTTATCTAGTCCGTTAAAAGGTTCATCCAGAATCAGGAGGGAAGGATCCTCCATTATTGCCTGAGCAATGCCAAGACGCTGGCGCATACCGAGGGAATATTTTACGACATGCTTTTTGAGATTAGGATCCAGGCCGACTTTCTTTAAGATTTCGCGTATTTCACGATCACCAATCCTCTTTTTGAGAGAAGCCAAAAGCTGCAAATTTTTAAATCCGGTGAGTGCTGGCAAAAAACCGGGAGTCTCAATGATAATTCCCATATCTTCAGGGAAATCCATATCTTTCCCCACCTGTTCATAGTCCACCAGGATTTTACCCTTGGTGGGAAGCAAAAATCCGCAGATACACTTAAATAAAACGGTTTTACCCGATCCATTATTTCCGACTATTCCGTGGATTTTTCCTGCTTCAAAATCATGATGAACATCCTTTAAGATATGTTCTTCTCCGAAATCCTTATACACATGTTGAACGCTGATGCTGATATCTTTCATTCATTCTTATCCTCGTATAAATCTTTAATACCCAACACGACGATCGACTACAGTTCCATCAAGGGCATTGATCGTAAGAAAACTTTGTGCTGGCATTTGATTGGTATGCTCCATGTTTTCATCAAGTTGGTATCCTCCCGGTTGTTGCTCAGCATATTTATCTATGCTGTAACCAAAGAAATCCCAAACGGGTGTCATAGTGTATCCGTTTCTATCTCCGCTTTTCAGTTTCATCACACCGAGGCGTATATCATCTATGAATATCTTTCGTCCGATTATACCGTTTGTTTCATCGAACCACTGTCCTTGCAAATTAATTTGTTTCCGAAACTTCTCTTGTATCTGTTCAAATGGAAGAAATTGAACCGTATCCGAAACTAATTTGTTTAATTCTGCTGGGCATCTCCATTCGATTTTCTTCACACCGCTGTCATCAACCTCCATGATGACCGATTCATCTTCCCAAACGATATCGTATGGTTCCTGTACATAGGGGAGGTTTTCAAAGGACATTGGATTTACATATGTTTCTGGCAACCCCATATAGTTTTTCACATAGATTACCTGATATCGTTCTCCACTTCGTGATTCGATTTTTTCAATACGATCAAGCACGATGTTTTCCGCACCGAGAATATTCACCATTTCGTCACCGAATGCTTTGGCATCATCTTCTGATATAGTCAGTTCTGACGTTCCTTCTGCTTTCCACTCTTTCCAGTTTGCGAATGAGGGGATTATAATATTTAGTGAAGCTAACATCGATCCTTCTCCCTCAGTGCCCCCAATCATCATATTACCGGCTATTTCGACAGAATCTTGCTTAGCAAGCTTTAAAATAGCTCCCTCATTTATCAATTTATCATTAATCGTGACTTCCTTTGCCTCAACAGCTTCAGGTGCGTCCGCATACATTCCTTCTAATTGTTCCAGCCATTCTTCGCGCTGCATGATGAGTTCCTGTTTCTGTTCTTCAGACATTGATGAATCTGCCTTTATTTCGGCAATTACCTGGCGCCCTGAAATGATTTCTTCCTCGATATCACTCTTGGTCCAGATATTTTCTTGCAAAGTATCGTATGCAATGGTATTTGGAAACAGCGTGTCCTTGATTCGTTTCACGTCTTCTGCTGTATAGGGGGACGGAACTACGGTCTGTAACATAAATCCGCTGTAATCAGGCGTCTTGAGTGATGCGTCTACTATGACTGTTAGATTTTGTCCTTCAAAATTTTCTTGCCATCTTTCAGGAAAATTGATTATGTCTACGGTAGTATCATTTTCATTATTTGGGGAAACTGAAACTGTAGTTGCGGTTCCACTTTCTTTGGTTGAAACAATTTCTGTTTCAGGTGTTGATTGACAACCGCTGAATAAGAAAAAAGAGGACAGAACAAGCACTAAAATAGAAAATAACGTTTTTTTCATGTTTATACCTACCGGGGGTAGGAACAGGGAAATAGCTCCCTGTTCCCACCCAATTAGAGAGTGAACAACCTATTATCCACGGAAACAATAGCTATTATTATTGGTCCACCACGAGCCGTCTGAACGCCTCCTACAAATTTCAATTTGATCACCCATGTCCGCGTAGCTCATGAAAATATACTCGCCATTATGATAGGCATATACGCAATCGTTATACATGGCTGTCCATGTGTTTGTGCCACACTGCGCATCTTGCGTAAGGCCTTTCTGCCCTTGATAATATTTGAGAGCTTTCTCTGTTTTCGGACCCCAAGTGCCATCAACATTTCCAAGATATGTATGCGCCGTGTAATCGTAAGAGGAAAGAAAACGCTGGATTACGAAGATATAACCTTCAATTCTACGTCCGCTATAGATATTCGGCCAACTTTGCCATTCTGCCAGCAAATTTACTCTGGGTTGGGGGGCATCGGCAGACGAGGTAGTTGCAGATGCACTACAAACTGGTAAAAGAAACAGAATTGTTGCCAAAACCACGGCAAGGAGCCTTTTTGATGTCTTGACTAACATACTTTACTTCGTCTCCTTTGTAAAAAATAGGCTATACTATTGTTTCATGTTGTTTACGCCCTTACTTAGCATAAAGGCTGATTATTGAACATTGGAATCACCCCTCTCGTGTGGAATTACATAAGATCTTATTTGAGCCATTTAAGCACTATTTCCCGTAAAATTAAAGTTGTATTTTTTCATTCCACGTAATGCTATTAAGAAAAGGGCAATGATAGCGACGAGGAATATCAAATATGTTTGCCATAGGCGAGGCAACAAATCATATCCGAAATTATGCATATGATATGTCGCTTGGTTGAGCGGAGATAACCATCCTACAGCCACATTCGCCTTATACATCAGCTCCGGAGGCAGATTAAATATCTGTCCGAAAATTTGGGGATTGAGTAGCAGGCCGAATAAGCTGAAAACAAAAACGCCGATTATACCCCAAAACTGTCCTTTGCGTATATTGACAGCCAACATAATGGATACCATGAGCAAGGTATAGAGAAGCATCAATAAGAAAATGGAACCCATACAAGCATATGGCGTACTCATTTCTAAAGTCTTGACAAAGGCCGGAAGAGCAATTGCTTGTCCGGCTCCCGAATAACCGAGCATTGCTGCTGTCTCGCTCCACATGTTTCCAATAAATGAGTTGTGCGCACATAGTACGGATGTCGAAAACAAAATAAACGCTATATACAGAGTTGTTGCCAAGCAAATGTAAATGATTTGTCCGACAAGCCATGTCGCCCGTGTGGTACGCATCAGGTAAAATGGCGTTCCCTCGCAAATAAAGGGCATATCCGCGAAAAGAAGTACAAGCAGCAGGGAAGAGATCAGGATATTATTTGCGTCGCCAAAAGTCCATACAAAGGCTTCTACGGCCTGCATGATCGTTCCCTGTTCCTGTGCAAACTGTACGGCTTTATTGGAAAGCATAAAGCATAGAATAAAAGCTAATGCAAACGTCACTATAATGCGAGGATTTTTCTTCCATTGACGGAAATCGTATAATACAACGGACCACGCCTGACTTAATCTACGCATCCTGCAACCTCCTTCGCATAATAGCGTAATATGCAATCGAAAGTAACACGATGAGTTCGCTTACGAAGAGAACGGCTCCCCAAATACCGGCATTCCATAGCTCTGATGGATTCAGCCATTCCTGTGGATTAAGAACGTAAATATTTGTAAAATACCTTTGGGAAAGGATCACCAAAACATAGTAGAATATGAAAGGGGAGGCGTAGGCCATATATTTACTCATTGTGATCGTGGCAAAAAGACCGCCTACTAAAGACCAAAGTGCCCCTGATAAAAAGAATAGAAAAGCGCGCCCGATTAAGTCCACAAATGTAAGTTGGGCTGTTATATCAATCGCGTTGGCCTCTATCATTGCTGTGTTGTCAGTAACCGCTTGAGGAGCAATTTCCATGGGGGATAACAACAGTGTAAACACAAAGCAAACCAGCAGGATGCCTACAAACAATGTTAATCCTCCTGCAATAGCAGTTGCAGAAATCTTCGATATAATATATTGTCTTTTACCAGCACGGGGAAGGTATTCACGCAAATATTTGCTTCTATAATCGTCCACGAATGCCGTTGTGAACGATAGCGCTGCGAGGATAGGTAACACGAGCAAGATAACATCCGTTTGCAGGGAAGAGATCGAAAGTTGAATAGAATAACCAACTTGTAATTTCTCTGACATTTCTCCTTGAAATATGGGGATGATTTGATCGAGTACACTCAAGAAAGCGGAAACAGCCATACCAACAACTGCCACTAAGAAGCTCCATGAAAAGATTGAACGTTTTAAATCCAGTATGTATGCATTCATTATTACCTGAGTGCCCCTTAAACCTTGATAAGTATATAGCTGAAGGCAACTTAATTCATTCGGTTACGATCCACAATACTACCATCTAATGCATTAATCGTAACAAAACAAACCTGAGCTCCTGATTCCGTTTCATCTGCGGTAGAATCTTTTAATTTAGGATAGCCCATAAAACTCCATGTAGGAATCAATTTGTATAAATCTTCACTATTTTGCATTAAAAGCTTTGTTAGCCCGAATTCGATTCTAACAATATTGACTTCTTCTGTATCTTGAAAAAAGGCCCGATAAGCTTGACCGTCTTCTGTTGATGAGTTAGGTGAAAGCATTAAGTCCATTTGCTTTAAGAAGATATTTTGTGCAGTTTTGTAATTGATAACTTGTACATTATCATTATCGATGTTTACTATGGCGGATGGATTTTGCCATTTAATATCAACTATCGATCCATGCAAAGTCTTAATGTACAAGTATTCATTTCTCCATAGATCTATGAAATCATCGGTATCGGTCTGTTGCTCTCCAAAATTCATCGGAGTATAGGTTTCAGGAAATCCATTCACCTCTCTAACGTAATAGTAATCAAATCCATCAGTTCTTTTACTAAGAGCGTTTAATGTCATATACTCGATACCCAAGTGTTCCTTAACAATTTGATCTACAAAAATGATTTCATTTGTTAGACTTTCTGTAGAATGCCAATTAGATGGAAGAATAAAAGACTCGATGACATTGCTATTTGAAGAACTTAAAGTATTGTTTGTATATTGAAATAATGAACCTTTTCTGTAATCCCAGTTTACGAAATCAATGTTGATGAAATCCTTGCCATTATTTGCAAGAATATTATTCTGAGAAGAGCCATTGTCTTGTTTTTTCATTTGATAATTTGGTAAAGGGTATCTATCAATTGATGGGGCTATCTGATATTGTTTTTCCAGATCATTAATGATTAGCGTTATCTGTTCTTTTTTTGATAAATTTGAAAACGAATCAGGATTGGCACCTTTGGGGCCTTCTATGGCACTGTTTGCATTGTTTAAATCATGGTCTTCGTTATCATGTTCTATTTTATATAGCATTTCTTTATAAAATAGAATACTAGCCTCAATAGCCTCTTTTGATAGAGAACCTGTACTTTCGCGAATTGTATAGTCAGGACAAAGATTTTCTACAATTGTTTTCATTTGATTCATATCTTCAAAAGGTTTTTCTCTTATAGAGATAACAGGAACATTTTCCGGCTGTATGTTAATGACATCGGCATTTATGGTTAATCTTATTCCGGAGTTGTAATTTTTTTCATATTTCCAACTATTATCAAGGGCACTGATTTCTTGTGTTGGATCTAGAGAAGGGGAGGCCGTCTCTTCAATTAACCTCTGCAGATCTTCGTTGTTCTTTGGAATAACAGCTTGGTAATCAGGACTTTTCTGACATGCCATAAATGTTATTGAAAATATAAAGATAAAAATCAGCGCCAATAGTGCTTTTCTTTTCATTACGATTTCACCTCGTTTCATTGCTACGTATATTCGGTGCCCTTATTTTTAAGGGCACCGAATATTCCCTTGAATTTTTAGATAGCTCATGGAGCGGTATAGGCGTCGAAGCCACTAACCTCCATGGTTGAAAACTTGGTGCAGAATTCCTCTAACTATTTGGAAGTGTAAAGAGTCCAAGTCCCTGCAGTATGGGTGTTTACGCCATAAGAATCTCCATAGTTAAAAATAAGAAGCTGGATATCTCTAACGTAAGAACTCTGCTGAAAAATAAAGCCTGCGCCGTAGACAAATTCAACAGGACCTGCGATTACTTGGTATGCCCCATCTCGATACTCGACCGCACTAGCTTTCATAGAGCCGCCAGAGCTACAACTCGTGCATTTGAGATAGCGGTCATTTTTCTGAGGTACAGAGTCGTTTGTATAGTAGTTGTATTTTGACCAACCATCATGGTGTAATTGCTCGCCAGCCGCAAATGCCGTAGATGCTAAAGCAAAAAGCATTACTAAAGTCATTACAACGGACATGACTTTTGTTAACTTTTTCATAACTTTGCTCCTTTCACGACCATTCACATATGATGTGATTTTCATAGATGTCTGCCTGAATGTTCATGATCCTTCAGAAGCTATCAGTTGCTAAAATGGGGGGAGATTGCGCTACAACTTTCAGCTCCTTGAGGATGATTTGTAGCCCATCGGAATCACGCCTTTCGTATCTTTTAACAAAGCAACGACGGCTTTATCTCATCAAAAATAGACGATCAAGGATAAGCAAAACCGGTTCTTTTGAAAAGATCATTTTTCCTGCAGCTTCTCTGGTACTTTCGGTTCGTACCATTCACCGCGACATGGGATCGTCACAAAAAAGCCAGCGGCTGTTTCGATGACCTTTCCTGTTGCTGCTGCAAACTGTTGTTTCAAGACATCCATTTTCATTTCTGATCAACCTCCACTAATTTTTTGACGATTTCTTTAGGAATCTATCTATAAAATACCATACAGAGCGCAAATTGGAATACATATGGGACGAAACGTCTTTTACTAGGGACGAAATCTTTGCGTCAAAGATTGTCGAATTATCAAAAACTTGATATGATATAAGGGGGAGATCAAATGCAATCATTATGGTTTCTTTGGGACATTTTTATTAACGTTTTAGAGTTTTATTTTTCCTACCTTTTACTGCGTAAACAGCTTGGTATTTCAAAGGGAAAAAAGCGGTGGGTAGTTGCTGGAACTATTGTTTTAATAGTCTTACAGACACTAATGAATTACTATGGAGTAAACTCTCGAATTGTAATGGGCAGTCTGTATATATTATGTCTAATATATGCCTTCTTCTTGTTCAACGGTACACCCGCAATGCGCATTATGTGGGGCAGCGCTCCGACGATAGTATTCATAATGGCGAACCTGTTGGTTTTTATCATTGTTACCTCAATTGATTCATTCAATATGCAGGCGGCTTTGACACCATCGCTTTTTAGATTATTCCCGACATCCCTCTATATCAGTTTTTGCTTTTTAATGTTTTTTGGTATGTCTAAATTTCCGCGCAGTACGATCTCATTGCCTCGCAACCTGCAATGGTTTATAATGATTGTTATACTTTGCATCAAGCCCGGATTTTACGACATCTGAACATAATCTTCTGGTCATGTTTACGATTTCATTGGTGTTAATGCTGTTGGCATTTTTCTATATTATCCATCGAATTGGGGAAGCGATCCAGAAGGAAGCAGAGACAAATAATAAGTTGGAAAGTGCGTATTTGGAGCAAAAAAACAACACTCAAATGAGGGATGTAATAAGAGCATGGAATCATGATCAACACCACTTTTTAGCTGTGCTACAATCGCTGATAGGAAGAAATGATATTGAGGGAATCAAGCAATATCTTGGGGATATGAGTAATGATCTTGAAGCTGTAACCACCATGACGAACACAGGAAATACGACAGTTGACGCAATCTTGGAGAATAAATTACATCTGTGCAAACTGGAGCGTATTCCGTTTAAGGTAACTGCAAAAGAGGTCGGCCAGTTCCCAATAAGCGATACCGAGCTTACATCACTAATTGGCAATCTACTTGACAATGCAATCGAGGCATGCAAAGCCTGCCGGAATAAAAATAGAGACAATGTATTTATTGATTTTCAGATTATTAGAAGACGTAAAATGATTGTTCTTTCTGTGGTAAACAGCTCTGGTGGAAACTACAAAATAGAGGAAGGCAGACTGTTAACGACCAAACGTCAAAAAGGTCACGGATATGGTATGCGCAGAATCAGGCAAATTGTAGAAGACGCAAATGGATTTTATAATATTAATCCTTCTGAAGATCGATTTAAGATTGAAATATTTATACCGGATATCAATGCAGATGGAGGCGAAAAATGAATATTTGTGTTGCTATCATGGATGATGAAAAAATATTCTGTGATGATTTATCTGAAAGGCTGAAAAACTGGGGCAAAGATACAAAGAATTCCGTCGATATATCAGTTTTCAATAAGAGCGAAGATTTCATTTCTGCTTGGGAAAAGCAAAAGGATTTCGATATCATTTTCCTTGATATAAAGATGGGCGAAAACTCTTTGAACGGTATGGAAGTAGCACATCATATTAGAAACAATGGAAGTAACTCTCCTATTGTTTTTCTAACCAGTATTCTCGATTATATGAGCGAAGGATACCGTGTCGAAGCCTTCAGATATTTATTGAAACCCCTTAATGAAGCTGACTTTTTAGAATGCATGGATAACGTGTATTTGAAAGTCCAGAAAAGAGGCAATAAGTACCTTTTCCTTAAAATGAGTGATCAAAAGTATTTGCGAATACCATATGAAGACATTCTTTTCATCGAAGGCGCTCGTAATTATGTGGATATCACAACCAAACAAGATACTTACCATTACCGGATTACTTTAAGCGAATTGCAAAAACTATTACCGGCGCAATTTGTTAAATGTCACCGCTCTATTATCATCAACATTGAGAATGTAGATGGTGTTGAACGGGACGGTGTTATTTTTGGTGAGAAAAAACAATATATCAGCGAAAGATACCGTGGCGAAATACAGAAATGTTATATGCAGTATTTCGGATAAAGGGAGTGGTGCCTATGGAGTACCTTGCAAACAGAATGGCCCGATGGATCGCTAAAAACGGAGGTAACGAGGACAGCGAGGAAGTATATGCCTACGGGATCGAATGTACTCTTAATACGCTTGTTACCTTTGGTATTATACTGGCGGTTGCTGCCGCGATCAACCGAATAGGAATCACGTTGATCTGGTTTGGTTTTTTCCTCCCCCTGCGGCATACATCTGGGGGACTCCATGCGTCTAGCCATATCGGATGTCTGATCATATCGTTATCGGTGGGGATCGGTTGCATGCTGATCAATCCTTATCTGGCAGGGCAGACGTGGTTTATACTTGCCGCCCTGGTAGTCAGTATCCTTATCATTTTTACTTGTGCTCCGGTTATACACCCAAATCATCCTGTGCCGGAGCACCGCATCAAAAAGATTCGCAACGCATCCCGCTCGATCATCGTTGTTGACAGTATTGTGACTTTGGTATTTGTGTTTTTAGGGTTGCGATTTCTTGCCGCTGCCGCAATTCTTGGGATTTTGTCAGCTTCTATTTCAACGTTTATAGGTCATTTTCATAGTTACTGACCAGAGAACAAAATCAATATATTTTGCCGACAGAGAATTAAAGTCTGCCGGGTATTATTTTGCACGTTTTTTTTTGACCAAAGCCAAATAATATTTTGGAATATACGATAATAACATAAGCGAAAATAACATAAGCGAAGGGGAATACGGTTATGTATATTGAAAGGGCGATGGAGAAACAGGTAGTAGAGGCCAGCCGATTACATCCGGTGCTGTTACTCACCGGACCAAGAAAATCCGGTAAAACAACGATGCTGACAAGGTTATCCGATGGGCGAAAATATGTCTCGCTGAATGACCTAAACGAAAGATTTCTTGCCCAATGCGAACCAGAATTATTTCTGCAAAGATATAAGCCGCCAGTATATATTGATGACCTACAATATGCGCCACAGTTGTTACCACACATAAAAAAGATAATCGACGGTTCTGATCATCAAATGGGAGATTTTTGGCTTGCCAGCTCCTATGATATCTCCGCTACAGCGCAGGAGTTACTTTTGGATAAGATCAAAATATTAAGATTATGGGGTCTTTCGGCGGCAGAGATATACGAGTATCCAAGCGAGCCGTTTGTGATCTATCCAAAATATCTAAGAGAAAGAAGTTCAAATAATTCGCGTTATGCGCGTGACCTGTTAAATATCTACACGGATATTATAAAAGGATCGATGCCAGCGATATATTCGAGTAAGCATTCGGAAGGATACTATGAAAGATATCTGAATGAATTTTTGTTGCGCGATGTAAAGGAATTTGCCAAAGTGGACAACACAATGCAGTTTTATCAATTTATGGTTTCAATTGCTGCCAATACTAGCAAACCTCTTGTATACGAAGATATTGCAAAACAGGTTGGAGCATCGGCAACCACAATAAAGAGGTGGGTGAACATGTTAGCTGCATCTGGATTGGTTGCTATCATTCATCCTATCAGGGATGCAACTCTCAAGCGAGCGGTTATCAAAATGCCTTTGATTTATTTTCTGGACGTAGGGCTTTGCGCTTACTTGCTAAAGTGGGCAAGCCCCGAAACACTGGAGAGAGGCGCTATGTCCGAAGCGTTTTTTAAAAGCTATGCCTTTGCGGAAATATATAAAAGCTACTTGAACGCAGGAAAAGAACCAATATTCAAATACTATAGGGACAAAGAACGAAACCAAATAGATTTAGTGCATGTAGAAGATGATACATTATGGCCAATTATATTATCCAAATCAGTTTTCATTGAAAATGCTGTTGATGCTTTCGGATTATTGGCTCTAACAGGTAAGGTTGGATCTGGAGCGGTTGTGACTATAACGCAGACATTGCAGCCGATTAATAAAACGAATTGGTGTGTTCCGGTATGGATGATTTAATCAAAACTCAATCAACACAAAGCGGCGGGTTATCCTGATGGATAACCCG
>OHCE01000605.1_pt1 | contig 16380 bp, 10 predicted proteins | sample 1577571 | NCBI WGS metagenome assembly OHCE01 (sample SAMEA3879505, study PRJEB24766) | human gut metagenome | biome: human-associated habitat; feature: feces | place: USA | collected 1985/1987 | reverse complement strand
TCTTGTCGAAAGGTGGCGTGATAAAGAAAGCGCTTCCTTTAGGAGTAGTGCTGACTTTGGCCGCTACCGGTTCGGAAATGAATGAACGGGCGGTAATTTCCCGGGAATCTGTCCATGAGAAATTGAATTTCATGTCTCCGTTGGTGTTCCCTAAGTTCGCTATCTTAGATCCGCAGGTAACTTATTCTTTACCTGAGCGACAGGTGGCTAACGGTGTCGTTGACTCGTTTATCCATGTGGTCGAGCAATACCTGACTTATCCGGTGAACGCTAAGGTTCAAGATTATTTTGCCGAGGGATTGATGAAGACAATTGTGGAAGAAGGCCGCAAGGTCTTGCAAAATCCGAATGATTATGATATTCGTGCTAATTTGATGTGGGCGGCTACGAATGCCTTGAACTGTTGGATCGGCCAAGGAGTACCCCAAGACTGGTCCTCACACCGTATGGGATATGCATTGACGGCGCAGTTCGGCTTGGATCATGCCCAGACTTTGGCGGTTATCTTGCCGGGTGTCATGACCTATATGCGTAAGGAGAAAGCGGCGAAACTGATCCGGATGGGAGAGGTCATATTTGGTATTACCGAAGGATCTGCCGATGAAAAGGCGCAAAAGTCAATAGAGGCTACGGAAGATTTTTTCCATTTCATGGGATTAAAGACCCGTCTTTCCGACTATGGGATCAAGGAGTCCGACTTGGATGCTTTGGTGGAACCTATCGATCGAATGGGATGGAAACTTGGCGAATATGGCAATATAAACTCAAAAGTAGCCAAAGAGATTCTTTTGTTGAGGTTGTAGAGACGCAACGTGCTACGTCTCTACTGGCAAAGATAAATTGATTCGATATATGATATTGAAAGATAAACATATTATATTAGGGATTACGGGGAGTATAGCCGCATACAAAGCCGCTTATATCATCCGGGGATTGGTGAAAAAAGGAGCCGAGGTACAAGTGGTTATCACGCCGGCGGGAAAAGAGTTTATCACTCCGCTTACGTTATCGACGTTGAGTAGCCACCCTGTAATCAGCGAGTTTTTTTCCAATAGGGATGGTACATGGAATAGTCATGTGGATCTGGGGCTTTGGGCGGATGCCATGTTGATTGCTCCGGCTACCGCTTCCACGATCGGTAAGATGGCGAACGGAATCGCCGATAATATGCTGATAACTACTTATCTTTCTTGTAAAGCCCCTGTATTCGTGGCTCCGGCCATGGATTTGGATATGTTCGCTCATCCGAGTACCCAACAGAATCTGGAGCGCTTGCGTTCATTCGGTAACCGGATTATCGAACCTGCCGAGGGGGAATTGGCGAGCCATTTGGTTGGTAAAGGCCGGATGGAAGAACCCGATAAGATTATCGAGGTTTTGGAAGACTTCTTTTCCGCTCAAAAAGATCTTGAAAAAAAAAAGATCTTAATAACAGCAGGTCCGACATATGAAAAGATAGATCCCGTACGTTTTATAGGTAATTACTCTTCCGGTAAGATGGGGTTCGCTTTAGCGGAAGCTTGTGCGGAGAGAGGGGCAGAGGTGACTTTGGTCGCTGGTCCAGTCTCTTTAAAAACACATCATCCAGCTATTAAACGAATCGATGTTGAGTCTGCCGGGGAAATGTACCAAGCGGCGATGACCGCATTCCCGAGTAGCGATGCTGCCATATTATGTGCCGCTGTCGCCGATTACCGTCCGGAGAATGCTTCCGAGCAGAAGATCAAACGGGAAACGGAGAGAGAGATGACGCTTCATTTGGTTCCGAACCCGGATATCGCCGCCTCTTTGGGTGCGATCAAGCGGGAAGGACAGGTCATGGTGGGGTTCGCCCTGGAGACGAACGACGAGGCTACTCATGCCGAAGGTAAACTGAAGCGGAAGAATCTCGATTTCATCGTCTTGAATTCTTTACGAGACCAAGGTGCCGGTTTCCGTTGCGATACCAATAAGATCACGATTATCGACAATGCCGGAGGAGTAACGAGCTATCCGCTCAAAACGAAGCGGGAGGTAGCCTGTGATATCGTAAATAAGTTGGTAACATTATTGAAATGAGAAAAGTAAGAAGACTGTTTTATCTATTCATGCTTTGCGCCGCTCCTTTTTGTGGGAAGGCGCAAGAGTTGAACGCCCGTATCACGGTGAACGGAGACAAAATTGCGACCGCTAACAAGCAAATCTTCACGACCTTGCAGAACTCCTTGACTGAGTTCGTGAATAACCGGAAATGGACGGATGCCACGTTTGCCGTCAATGAGAAGATCGATTGTACGATGACGATTATCGTGAATGAATTGGATGAGACGAACTTCAAGAGCGAGATCCAGATACAAGCCCGCCGTCCGGTCTATAATTCCAGTTATACAACTACTCTTCTGAATTTCAGGGATCAACAGTTGGATTTTGAGTATACGGAGGGCGAGCCGTTGGACTATAACTCAAATACGCTGACCAGCAATCTTACGGCCACTATCGTGTTTTACGTCTATGTGATCTTGGGGCTTGATTTCGATAGTTTCGCTCCGAAAGGTGGAACTACCTATATACAACAAGCCCAGCAAATCGTGAACATGGCCCAGTCTGAGATGTCGTGGACGGGCTGGAAAGCTTTTGATAGCAACCAGAACCGCCATGCCGTAGCGACGGCTTTGCAAGATAACGCATCCGACGCTTTCCGGGAAATGTGGTACACGTATCACCGGAAAGGACTCGATGAAATGGCAGCAAATCCGGATCGTGGACGTACGACGATCATTAGTGCGCTTCCCGCCTTGCAGGAAGTAAAGAAAGCCCGGCCTACCTCTGTGCTTCTACAAATGTTCGCCGACGCTAAATTAGATGAGATTATCGCAATTTATTCGAAAGCGACCACACAAGAGCGGCAAGAGGGCTATAAGATGCTGTTCGAGATCTATCCGGCACAATCCACTCGCTTGGAAGAGCTTCAAAAACCAGTAAGGTAAAATAGTTATGTTGAAATCCTTATTTATACAGAACTTTGTCTTGATAGACAATTTGGATATCCGCTTTGATAAAGGCTTCTCGGTGATAACGGGTGAGACCGGAGCGGGAAAATCAATTATATTAGGAGCCTTGTCTTTGGTGCTGGGACAGCGTGCGGATGGCAAGAGTATAAAGAAAGGTTCGGATAAATGTGTGATCGAGGCCGTATTTGATGTCTCAAAATATCAGTTGGAGCCTTTCTTCCTAAGTAACGACCTTGAGTACGACGCGGATAGCTGTATCTTGCGTCGGGAACTTTATGCCTCCGGCAAATCCCGTGCCTTCGTCAATGATTCTCCGGTTTCCCTTACGATCTTAAAAGAGTTGGGAAGCCGCTTGATCGATATCCATTCGCAGCATCAGAACCTATTGTTGGGCGACAACCGTTTCCAGCTGAAAGTGATCGATGTAATGGCCGAAAATGAGATCTTGCTCATTCTTTATAAGAAGGAATTTACCCGTTATCAGGCGTTGCGAAGGGAACTGAAAGATTTGAGGGACAAAGCGGCTCAAAGCAAGCAGGAGGAGGACTATATCCGTTTTCAATTGGAACAATTGGACGAAGCCAACCTTCAACCGGATGAGCAGGATGAGTTGGAGCAAGAGCAAGAAACTCTCTCGCATGCGGAGGAAATCAAAAGCTCTTTATATAAGGTAACCGAACTCTTGGACGGCGAGGAGCAAGGAGCCATCCAAATACTCAAGGAAGCCCTTTCCACCGTGGATTCCTTAGAAAGATATTTCCCGAAAGCCAAGGAGATCTCCGAGCGAATCCGCTCGGCTTATATCGACTTGAATGATCTGGCTTCCGAGACAGACGTTTTAAAGGAAGATGTAGAGTTCAACCCGGAACGATTGGAATGGGTGAATGAACGCTTGAATATCCTTTATACACTTCTGCAAAAACACCGTGTCTCCACCGTGGATGAATTGATTGCTATACGGGATCAATACCAAGAGCAATTGCGTGCGATCGATTCTTTCGATGAGCAAATCGGTTTGTTAGAAAGTCAATTGGATGCCTCGTATAAAGAGTTGCTTCAACAAGCCTCCGTGCTTAGCGAGCAGCGTAAAGTCGCTTCCACGGCGATGGCCTCGCAATTGGTCAAGATGATTATTCCGTTGGGGATGCCGAATACCCGTTTCCGTGTGGACATCCTTCCTCGCAAAGAGCCGGAGAGCGATGGAATGGACGATATCCGATTTATGTTCTCCGCCAATAAGAGCGCGGAATTGCAGCCGGTAGCCCAAACCGCTTCCGGAGGTGAGATCTCCCGGTTGATGCTCTGCATTAAGGCTATGATTGCCGGGTTCACCGCTTTACCTACTATTATCTTTGATGAGGTAGATACGGGGGTATCGGGTGATATCGCCGATAAAATGGGGGATATCATGCAAGAACTCGGAACAAAGATGCAAGTTTTCGCTATCACTCACTTACCTCAGATAGCGGCGAAGGGGCAAGCTCATTATTTTGTTTATAAGAAGGATACCAAAGACCGTACGCTGACCCGTATCAAGCAATTAGAGGGGGAGGAACGTGTGAACGAGGTGGCCCGTATGTTGAGCGGAGCCTCGTTGACAGAGGCTTCTCTTGCCAATGCGAAAGATTTGTTGGGTATCAAGGATTAAACCTTTCTGAAGTAGGGCAGTCTTAGATAAAAGAACAAACGATTCGCTTTATTATTAACTTAAAATTGAAAAGACATGAAACGATTCAGCTTACTATGTGTGTTGGCTATATTGTGCTGTTTACCCGCTTACAGCCAGTTTTGGATCAGTTTTGGGTGGAATGAACCGCATTGTCAAAATTGTCTTTGGATGGAGCAAGCGATGCATTTGCCCGCTCGCCAAGCAGCGGAATACCATAAGATTATCCATAAGTACGGACAGAAAATAGAGAAGGAGGCCCGCCGTGACTATCGGTATTGGGACCGTGCGGCTCGCCGTATTTACGATTTGCGTATGGAAAGGGATCGTAAGATCCAACGTCTATTGACTCCGGCCCAGTTCAATCTATATGTCCGTTTTGTAAGGGAGCATCCGCAACGTATCCATGATTATCGGGGATGGTATGCGAATCCGAGATATCCGGATCGCCGCCCGTCCCATGACTGCCGTCGATATGAGGATAACTATTGGAATTACCGCTGGGGTACCATTCACCATGACAATCATTGGAGAGACGACCGGCATGACTCAGATAGACATTGGGATCGTGACAACCATCGTCATGACTATCGGAAACCAGCGAAACCGGATAAGCCCAAACCTAAAAAGAATAAGAAGGATCGGGACGATAGAAAAGAACGGTATTATAGCAATGGGCGAAAGGTCTAATAATTCAACCATAGCTTGAAAGAGGCCCATTTTTCTTTGCTGACCAATATTTTCTCTTTATGTTCCGGCTTTATGTGGACAATGACCTTATTCTGAAAATAGGGCTCTATTTTCACGATGGATTCGATATTTATGATCGTCTGCCGGTTCGTCCGGAAAAATTTATCGGGATCTAATTGTTCCATGAGTTTATCCAGCGGGAAATCGATTATGTACTCCTTGTTTTGGCGTGTGACAGCGAAGGTGATCTTGTTTAATGAATAAAAGTGGGCGATATCCTCCACCTGTAAAGTGATCAGTTTCTCGTTGCCGGAAATAAGGAAACGGGTCCTGTATTTCTTGCCGGGATACGTGAGGGAATGGAGTACTTCCAATAAATCATTTTGCTCTAAGAGCTTCTGGTTGTACTTAGACGTGACATGCTCGAATTTTTGGATGGCTTCCTCCAATCTCTCTTGTCGTATCGGTTTGAGTAGATAATCAATACTGTTTACCGTAAAGGCCCGGACTGCATATTCATCGTAAGCGGTCGTAAAGATAATGAGACTTGTAGGACAGCCTGTTCTATAAATAAAAAAGAATTTCCATCCGACAACTGGATATCCAGAAAAACGATATCCGGATGCGGATGGGAAGCGAACCAAGCCACGGATGATTCGATGCTTCCGGGTATCTTGATGATATCCCATTGCGGGCGTAATTTCTTTATCATACCTTCCAGTAACCGGGCGGCCGGTTTCTCATCTTCGATAATGGCTACTTGGATATTATTCATAAATAAGTGGGATTGATACGGTGAATTGGTGATCATTTTTTCGGATCTGGATATCCTGCTTACATAGTAATTGATAACGCTCCGACAAATTCTTTAATCCTTTACCGGATGCGTTTGAGACTTTTTTAGGCCGTAATGTATTGCTGACGCATAGATATCGACTGTTCCTTTCAGTATATACCCGTATGGTCATCGGGTTAAAATCGTCGATATAATTATGTTTCACGACATTCTCGGCTAGTAGTTGCAGTGTCAGAGGGGGCAATTGATGGTCAATGACGTTGTCGGGAAGATCGCGTTCCAACGACAAACAATCTCCCAGCCGGACTTGATGGAGGAATATATAGGAATCCAGAAAATCAAGCTCCTCTTTTAAAGAGACGATCTGGCACTGTTGCTGGCGGAGCACGTAACGGTATACCTCGGATAGATGCTGCGTAAACTTGACCGCCGTAGCCGGATCATACTCTATCTCTGCTATCAATGTATTCAAGCTATTGAATAGGAAATGAGGATTTAGCTGGCTTTGGAGAGCGGTATATTTAGCTTGTATAGATTCTGCTTCCAATCTTTGTTTCTCCTTATATAAATTCAATGTATAACGCATCGAATAATTAATCAAGAGAAGGCTGAAAATGATCATCTCCACGAACCAGACGGCTATTACCAAACCGGCCCCTTTTGCCCGGATCACGAAAGGATCGCCAATGCTTGTGATCCATTTCAACGAGATAAACAGGGTACAATTCATAAGTAGCAATAGGATCGCTACCAGCAGATAATGCCATAACATCCGGCTTTTATCGATATAATATAATGGATAGTTGGTAGCCATCCAATGGCTGCTGACCAGTAAACTGAAACCGAACAAGTTGAATACCGCTATCGTGATGGACAAAGCGATCAATGAGATCTTTATATCGGGGATGCGCTCTTGTAGCTCCGTATGATATAACAGCAAGAAATAGGAAAAGACCCCTAATGCCGAAAACAAAAGGATACATGCCGATTTCCCGTATGATATTTCTTTCATGACCTATTCTTTTTCGCGAAGATAATAAATTGCCCGTTCGAAATCCGTCTTCGCCATCTGTGCGTTTAGTTTGGATTGTATATAATTAACCTGAGCTTGCTGATGATATAATTGAGCGTTGATAACCTCGACGATGGAAACATTCCCCTCCTTATAACGCTCCATGGCCATTTGCTCACTTTCGGATGCTTTTGATAATGAGCTCTCGGTTAGTTCGACTTTATCGATAGCTTGTTTATAGTTGTAATGGGCGGTTTGTATTTCCAGCCGGATCTTATCTTGCGTCTTGCTGAGATTCTGTTGAGCCATATTGATGGCGTACGAGGAAGCGTTGCGGGTACTCTTACGTTTTCCCCATTCGAAGAGCGGGATACTGAGCTTGGCGTAGATCGCATAGTTCGGATCTAGGTCGGATTTGAAGTTATAGCCCGGTGAGGAATAACTTCCATCTACTCCAATATGGAATTGGGGTAAGAAATGGGCATCCGCTATTTTCCGGGATGATTCCTGTAACTCGATCTTGTTTTTGGCGATCCGGTATTCCGGCCTGCTGGTTATCGCGTTATCTATCTCATCCGATAAAGGGATAAATTGTTTGAGGGCGATTACGGAATGATCGATCGGCAAGGTATCGCTCGGGTTTACACCAGCGAAAGAATTAAGGGCCAAACGTGCGATCTCGGCGTTATCACGAGTTTGCAATAACTGGAAATCTGCATCGTTTAGCTTTACCTCCGCCATAAGAAGATCGTTTCGATCGATGTATTCGACTTCTACCCGGTGGCGTACGACGTCCACCAGTTGCTGTATGGATGTACGAAATGCCTGTGCCACGAAAACCAGCTCGTGCTGGGCTACCGCATTCCAATATCGGCGTCGTGTAGGGTATTGCTTTTTATACGATCGGATTCATTGGATGCCAACTCTTTTTCTTGTCGTGCTTTTTGGTAGTTGGCACGAATGCCGCCTCCGGTATAAATCGGTTGCGAGAGGGAGAGAGTCGCCCCATATTTCAGATCTTTACCTTGAAAATAAAGGGGGGAATTCATAGATGGCAAATCAATCGATAATTCTAGCGGATTACCGGTATAATTGAAATTACCTTCCGCCGAGAGTTTCGGTTTGAAATCCGCACGGGCCGATTTGATCATTTCCTGTTTCATGGCCTCGTTGTATCCCGCTGCTTTCAAGTCTTGGTTGTATTCCAAGACTTTTTCCCTATATTGCGCTTGATAATCGCTGTTTTGTGCGATTAACGGGAAGGATAGGAAGGATAAGAGACCGCTGATAATATATACTTTGTCCATTTTTATCGTTTATTTGTGAGGTGAATGAATCCGGTAAAACAATGCGTATAACGTCGGGGTTACGAATAACGTAAGTAAGGTGGCGAAGGTGAGTCCGAAGATAATAGTCGCCGCCATTCCACCGAACGCTACGTCGAAAAGTAAAGGCACCATTCCTAAAATAGTCGTGGTAGCCGCCATCAAGACCGGGCGAGTCCTTGAGATGGTTGCCTCTATGATCGAGTCGTATGGAGAGATACCGTTACGACGTTGCGTGTTAATCTCGTCTAATAATACGATTACGTTTTTGATAATCATACCCAAGAGCCCCAACCATCCGGCGATCGGGAAAAAGCCGAAATCGAACCCGGTAAGTAACATACCGATCGCTACCCCGATTAAGGAGAGAGGGAGCACGCAAAGGATGATTATCGGTTGACGGAAATTGGAGAATAAAGCGACCAATATAACAACCAACATCAAGAAAGCCAGCGGGAAGAATTTGACAAGGGCTTGCAATCCCTCTGTCTGGTCTTTATATTGTGAATCCCAGAAGAAGCTATATCCTTGGGGCAGGTTCATTTTCTCGATCTCTTCCCGAATCTCACCGTGTACCTCAGACATGGTGTAACCGTTTTTCACGCCACACATCGCTGCCATAGACAATTGCCGGTTGTAGGTCTTGATCTGCGGATATTCCCATGCGGAGGTTACCTGTCGGGTTACTTGTGACAAGGGTGCGGATTTCTCTCCGTTCCACACCGAGAAATCACCTAATGAACGGGGATCGTCGATTCCGCTCTTCTCCGATTTCAATAAGACCGGGACTTTCTTTTCCTCATCCCGGTAAATCCCGATAACCGTACCTTCCTCGATGGATTTGACGGATTCCATCAAATTAGCCTTGGTGATACCTAAGAAACCGGCTTTTACCGGATCATATACCGGGCGTATCATATAGGTCATATTACCCCATTCATTCCGGGCATCGGTTACTTTCGGGTTCCTTCGCATAATGTCGATAGCTACTCCGGTCAAAGAGTCCAATACCGCCGGGTCCGGTCCGAGGAAACGGGCTTCTATCAAGGCTTCCGTAAGCGGGCTTAACTCAAACTTGTTCACCTTGATGAGCGGTTCCGGATATTTTAAGCGAATTGAGTCTTGTAGCAAGGCATGCAATTCCCGGGCCTCTCCGGATGTCTTGCATTTTACCAATAATTGGGCATAGTTTGGTTGGGGACCGAAGCTAACGTTCGATAGATAATAACGGGGCGGTGTCCGTCCGATATAAGTCGAAACCATTTCCGTCTGCGAATATTCTTGGATGGATTCGACCATATCGGTAGCGTATCGATCGGTTTCCTCGATGGCTGTACCTTCCGGTAGCCACATATCTAAAGTGAAATACTGCTTATCGAGCGAGGGCACGAACACTTTCGGGATAAACTGGAAACTCCATGCGGAGATAACCAATAGAACGGATAAGATACCTACTGTAGCGTATCGGTATTTGATGACAAGGCGTAGGGAAGACCGAAAATAATCATAGTATTTTCCAGAGAATAATTCCCCTGTTAACTCGTCCGGTCTGGGGCGCCGTACAAACTCTTGGATGAAGAATGGTGTTTGCGTAAGCGCAAACACCCAGCTGAACATCAAGGATACTCCGATCACGATCACTAAGGATGAAAGTAATTCGCCCGTGATATGCGGTGAATAATAAATGGGCAAGAACGTGAGGATCGCGATAGCCGTAGCCGCCAGTAGAGGCAGGGCGGTGGATGAGCAAGCCCTCATGATTGCGATACGTTTGCGCATGCCTCGTTGCATATTTACCAAGGCAGAGTCCGATACTACGATGGCGTTATCTACCAACATACCCATCGCAATGATGATAGCGGCAAGAGACATTCGTTGCAAAGCGATCCCGTTGGCGAACATGACAATTAAAGTGGCGAAGATAGAGAAAACCAATCCGCTACCGATCAAAAGGCCGTTTTTGAAACCGATAAAGAACAATAAGATCGCTACTACGGTCACGACGGAGATGATCAAGTTCAAGATAAATCCTTGGTTGGCCACGGCGGACTCATATCCTTGGTCGTATATGGAGGTGAGCTCAAAACCCTTGGGCATGGTCTCCGAAAATGATTGAATACGCTTTTTCACGGCCTTGGCCATATCGACCACGTTCCCGGTCGGTACGGTAGAGATAGCGATACCGACCGCTTGCATGTTATTGATGCGCATGAAGTTTTGGGGCGGAGTCTGGTAACTCTCCTCAATACGGGCGATATCGCCTAGCCGGAAATGTTCGCCGGAATGAGATACGATCGTAAGGTTACGGATATCATCCAATGAGTAAAAATTACCGGTGGATTCGATACGTATGCGAGTCTCCCCGTTGCGAATACTCCCGGCGTCTACCATTTTATTCTGTCCGTCGAACGCCCGTTTGATATCAGCTGTCGTAATACCCCGATTGGATAAGATCGTGGGGTTTATCCGGATATCGATTACGGGAGTTTGTATGCCGTAGATCTCTACCTTTGCCACGTCTTTTACTTTCAGTAAATCATCTTTGATCAGTTTGGCTTGATCCTCCAGTTCCCGGTAGGTATAAGATTCTCCGGTCAATCCGTAGAAAACACCCAATACATCGCCAAAATCATCATTGACGATGGAGGTTCCCGCTCCGGAAGGTAATTTGCCTTGTACGTCGTTTACCTTTCGGCGTAGTTTATCCCATAACTGCTGCATCTCGTCGGCCCGGATTTCCTTTTTCACGTAGACCGTGATCTTGGAAAGTCCAGCCCGGTTCTCTGTCTTCAGATAGTATAACTCGCCTAAGGATTGAATGGCTTCTTCCAGTACATCCGTCACTTGGAACTGAACTTCCGAGGGGGAGGCGCCGGGATAAGGGGTAAGTACCAAGGCTTGCTTGATCGTAAACGGGGCATCTTCCAGTTTTCCCATCTTTGCGTAAGAGAACAGCCCCCCTGCCAAGATTAGGACTAGCAGGAGCCATGTAACCGCTTTGTTTTTCAGGAAATATTTGATGAATTTTTGCATCTTACTTATTTTTGGATGGTTACGGTACTATTTTCGGAAAGGAAACGTTGCCTTGTCAATACGACAAGGTCATTTTCCGTGATTCCTTCCACGATCTCTATCTGGTTATTTCTTTGCTCACCGAGTTTGACGGGAACGGAGTTTACCTTGTCTCCTTTAACCACCCATACATAATCTCCTTTTTGGGGGCGGTGACAGATAGCCGTTAAGGGAAGCCATAGATTTTGAGACCGCTCTTCTTTGGGTAGGTCGATCGAGAGGATTCCACTCATTCCACCCAGCCATTCCATATCTGGATTTGGGACAATGGCGGTCAGCAGATAAGAGAGGTTATTGTTTGTCGTACTTTTAGACACATATAAATCGGAAGGGGTGATTGTCCGTTCGGGAGCCGTATCGAAATGGATTTCTATTTGACATAGCTTCTGTTTTTCTTTATCATATAAGTGTAAGGCGACTTCCTCTGGTATATAGGTCTCGATCTTGAGCCTGTCCAGTTCTATGAAGGTAAGGATCGGCTCGGTCGCTTTCACGTCTTGGAAAGGTTCGATATGGATATTTTGGATATATCCGTCGTAAGGGGCGGACAGATGGGTGTCGCTTAAGGCGTTGACGGCGGTCTCGTAATTGGATTTGGCGACAAGGAAATCCGCTTTCGCTCTTTCGTAGTTACTTCCGGAGATGTTATTCTTTTTGTAAAGGGCCTCGATCCGTTTATACTCTTGGTTGGTTTGCGAGTAGAGCGCCTCTGTTTGCTGCTTGCGAATCAAGAAGTCACGGTTATCGATCGAGAGGATTGTGCTGCCTTTGGAGAACGCTTGTCCGGGCCGTAAGTCGAAATTCAAGACGGGGCCATTGATGCGGAAAGAGAGGACTGTCTCATTATAGGGTCTTGATAGAAAGGTGTATTCACGACTTCTGCCGGTCTCTGTCTTTTTTATTGGAGAGATCACCTCGACAGGTAAGTTCGTGCCTTTGGACTTTGTGTTCTTTTGGCATGCCGATAAAAGGATGCCCAGAAGCAGGATATATGAAATTCTTCTCATAAGATATACCTAGTTATTTATTACCGGGCAAAAATAGAGGCAATGGGTGAAGGAATAAGGCGGATTTTTACTGAACCGGAAGATACCGTCGCTCAACTGGAAAATAGACCGGCCCAACCTTAATTTATAACGAGGCGGACGATGGAAGCCTTACACCGTGTATCACTATAGGCAATGCCCACTGCAACGCCTGTGCAGTGACAATTAGAACCGGTGATACGGTGAGTAAGCTTCCGCGGTTCCGCTTTTTTATGTACTTTTGCCGGCAAAAAAGGAGAAAGTAATGACATTGCCTTCAGAAGAACATATATTCCAGTATCCGGGACAAGGGCGGATCGAGGTGATTTGCGGTTCCATGTTTTCCGGTAAGACGGAGGAGCTTATCCGCCGTTTGAAGCGGGCTAAATTCGCCAAGCAGCGGGTGGAGATTTTCAAGCCTGCGATCGATACCCGCTATTCGCAGGATAACGTGGTCTCGCACGATAGTAATTCGATTCCTTCTACTCCGGTGGATTCTTCCTCCAGTATCCTATTGTTCACTTCCGAGATCGATGTGGTGGGGATAGACGAGGCCCAGTTTTTCGACGAGGGATTGGTAAACGTATGCAATCAATTGGCCGCTAACGGTATCCGGGTGATCGTGGCTGGGTTGGACATGGACTATAAGGGAGTTCCTTTCGGTCCTATGCCGGAGCTATGCGCTATCGCTGATGAGGTGACGAAAGTGCATGCCATCTGCGTGAAATGCGGACGTTTGGCTTACGTATCCCATCGTATCGTGGGAAATGATAAACGGGTCTTCTTAGGGGAACAATCCGAATACGAGCCTTTATGCCGGGAATGTTATGCGAAGGCTGAAGGTTTGAAGAATTGATTATTTATCCCTACATTTGTGAAATTAATAGTTTTGCGTTATATAAAGTATGAAAGAAAACGAGATGGTGTTCGGCATTCGTGCCGTGATTGAGGCTATACAGGCTGATAAGGAGGTAGATAAGATCCTTGTGAAAAGGGATTTACAAGGGGATCTATCCAAAGAGTTATTTGAGGTACTGAGAGGCCGTGAGATACCGGTACAACGTGTTCCGGCTGAACGCTTGGATCGTTTGACTCGAAAGAATCATCAGGGGGTGATCGCTTTTATGTCGGCGGTTACCTACCAGAGCTTGGAAGATATCATTCCTTTTGTGTATGAGCAAGGAAAAGATCCTTTCATCGTATTGCTGGATGGGGTTACGGACGTGCGTAATTTCGGCGCTATTGCCCGTACCTGCGAGTGTGCGGGAGTCGATGCGATCGTGATTCCGGCAAAAGGAAGCGTTTCGGTGAACGCCGACGCGATCAAGACCTCTGCCGGCGCCTTGCATGTATTGCCGGTTTGTAAGGAGAAGAGTATCAACCAAGCGATCCGTTTCTTGCAGCAAAGCGGGGTGAAGGTATTTGCCGCCAGCGAGAAAGCGGCGGAGAATTATACGGCGGTGAAGTATGAAGGACCGGTAGCGATCGTGATGGGAGCGGAAGATACGGGTGTGTCTCAGGAGAACTTGCGCATCTGCGATAATATGGTAAAGATTCCGCAATTCGGAACGATCGGCTCCTTGAATGTATCTGTAGCCACTTCTATTTTGGTGTACGAAGTGGTTCGCCAACGTATGAACGAGCAACAATAATAATATGTATATAAACTAAAGAAGAAAATGAAGAAAGTTATCGCTACAAAAAACGCTCCCGCCGCTATCGGTCCGTATAGCCAAGCGGTGCAAGTAGGTAATATGCTGTTCGCTTCCGGACAGCTGGGTATCGATCCTGCTACGGGACTTTTCGTTGAGGGATCCGTAAAGGAACAAACCGCCCAAGCGTTCAAGAATGTTCACGCAATCTTGGCAGAGGCTGGTTATAGCATCAATGATGTCGTAAAAACAACCGTGTTTTTAGCGGATATGGGCGACTTCGCCGTTATGAACGAGGTATACGCCTCTCAATTCGAAGGCGCATTTCCCGCACGTTCAGCGGTAGCCGTTAAGACACTGCCGAAGAATGGTTTGGTAGAGATCGAGGTGATCGCCATGAAAGAATAATCATAAGGAATAACAAGAGTAGTCTCATCGCTTGTCGAGACTACTCTCGTTATCCATCAAGACTACTCCCGTGATACGATGCGATTACTCTCGTAATTCATCGATACAGCTAATCTCAAAAGTCTATTATCTTCTTTTTCTGGGAGCGGGATTCGTACCACCATTCCGACCGAATAATTTCTCAATCAAATCCTTTCGTCCCATCTTTTGCAATACTTGCATGATCTGACGGCGTGACTCGGGTTTATACCAGAAGAAGAACTGGCGTTGTGCCAACTTCTGTTCTTTTGAGCGGGCCGTATATACTTTCTCCAACGTATAAGGATGATATCCAGTATAATACATCTCCGTAGCCAATGTCATCGGCGTAGGCGTGAAGTCTTGTACTTGCTCCAACTGGAAATGCAAGCTCTTGGTGATCACCGCCAGCTCCGCCATATCCGCCTCGGTACATCCCGGATGGCTGGAAATGAAATAGGGGATGAGTTGCTGGTTCAACCCGTATTGCCGGTTTACCTTATCGAATATCTTCTTGAACTGTCCGAATTGCGAGAAAGACGGTTTACGCATTTGTTTCAACACCTCGTCTTGCGTATGCTCCGGGGCCACTTTCAAACGGCCGGATACGTGGCGGGCGATTAATTCCTCGGTATAGGTTTGAGCTGCCTTGTTTAAAGACTCATCCGCATAACGGTGCAATAACAGGTCATAGCGTACGCCGCTTCCGATAAACGACTTCTTGATCCCGGGAAGTCTATCTACCGCTTTGTAGATATCCAGTAGCGGCGTATGGTCCGCGTTCAAGTTCTTGCAAACGACGGGGGAGATGCAAGACGGTTTCTTGCATTTGGCGCAAATCCGCTCATCTTTCCCCTTCATACGGTACATATTGGCGGAAGGGCCTCCCAAATCGCTTAGATATCCCTTGAAATCCGGCATTTCGGTAATCGCTTTCACTTCCTTCAAGATCGATTCCTTGCTTCGGGAGGCGATGAACTTCCCTTGATGCGCCGATATGGTACAGAACGCGCATCCTCCGAAACAACCCCGGTGGATATTCACCGAGAACTTGATCATCTCGAAAGCCGGTATCACTTTCCCTTTATATTTGGGATGCGGCAAGCGGGTGTAGGGAAGGTCGTAGGAGGCATCTATCTCCGCTTCCGTCATTGGAGGGAAGGGAGGATTCACCACAATCACTTGCTTTCCTACCTTTTGCAAGATACGTGAGGCATTGTATTTGTTGGATTCCTCTTCGATATGCCGGAAATTCTTCGCTTGTTTCAATTTATCTTTTAGGCATTCCTCATGCGAGAAGAGCACGATATCGTCGTCTTTCGCATCCTCTTTGTCTGCCAGATAAACCGTTTGGCGGATGTTCTTGATCTCGTTGAAAGGAATGCCGGACTTTAGGCGGCGCACCAATTCCTTGATCGGCTTCTCGCCCATGCCGTAAATCAATAAATCGGCCGGGCTACTGGCAAGGATTCCCGGTAATAGCTTATCTTGCCAATAATCGTAATGCGTAAGCCGGCGTAATGAGGCCTCGATGCTACCCAATACGACGGGGACATCCGGATACAATTCTTTCAGTATTTTAGTATAGACAATGCTCGGATAATCCGGGCGCATTCCCGGACGTTGGTCCGGCGTATAGGCGTCGTCGCTGCGTAATCGCTTATTGGCAGTATAATGGTTGATCATTGAATCCATGGCACCGGCGGATACACCGAAGAAAAGCCGG
>OHCE01000594.1_pt1 | contig 16648 bp, 16 predicted proteins | sample 1577571 | NCBI WGS metagenome assembly OHCE01 (sample SAMEA3879505, study PRJEB24766) | human gut metagenome | biome: human-associated habitat; feature: feces | place: USA | collected 1985/1987 | reverse complement strand
TCTAACTGTGGAATGGATAGTGAAAAAGTATATCACAGCCTTGAAGAACTTGAAAATGCTGATGTATATCTCACAACCGTTATAGTAAAAAGAAAAAAGAAAAACAATTGAAATTAATAATTGCATTTCTAGTAATAATATGAAATAATGAACGCTGGATATAAATCCAGATGATAACGAAATAATCACTGTAAGCGAAGTACGATAAGTATTTCAGGGAATCAGGTGTGAATCCTGAACAGTTCCGCTGCTGTATACAGGGAGGCGGTATCCATTATGCCACTGGAGAGTAATACAATACAATCCGGGAAGGCGGATATCACTTATGATCTGTGAGTCAGAAGACCGGTTTACAGGCAGAGTCACAATAGTCGTTGCGAGAACAACAGACTATTGATTTTTATGCCGGCATATATAAAACATAAGCATATCTGCATATATGTGCCGTTCCTTTCTGCAGAGAATGACGCAATCATCTTCTGGTTATCACATATACGTTGATAACCATACATCTTCATATGAAAAAGGAAAGGAAAAAAGAATGAAGAAGAAAAGATTTCTTGCACTATTACTTGTGCTGGTAATGCTTGTATCAACTTTAGTAATGGGTGGATGTGGTACAGGCTCAGGAAACAACGCGGACAATGGAAACAATTATGATGGTCAGTTAGTGTTCGACCATTCTATGGAGCTTAAGTATGCAAAGCTTTTTTCTGTAGATTATTATAAGGGCGGTTATAAGCTTCTTACTATAACTAACAGAGATGAAGATACAGCTATTGTATCAAAGCAGTCTAAAATATTACTTGTTCCAGATGGAATGTCTACACCATCAGGGGTAGATGCAGATACATTAGTATTAAAGGCTCCTGTAACTAACATGCTTGTATCATCTACACCAGTTACATCGCTTATGAATGCGAGTAACTGTCTTTCAGGCATAAGCCAGGTTACTTATGATAAGAAATCATGGTATATAGATGCCGTAAAGAAAGCCTTTGATGATGGAAAGCTTACATATGTTGGTGATTATAAGGCTCCTGATTATGAATCAATCATAGCAGGTTCACCTTCACTTGCCATATATTCAACTATGCTTACAAGTGTGCCTGACGTTGCAGCTAAGTTAAAGGAACTTGGAGTTAATTATATATTAGACCAGTCTACTTATGAGGATCATCCTTTAGGAAGAGTAGAGTGGGCTAAGCTATATGCTGCTCTTTGCAATGAAGAGGAGGCTGCTACAGCTATGTTTAACGAACAGGCTGCTTATGTGGATACACTCTCTAAGGCAGAGAATACAGGAAAGTCTGTTGCAGTATTCTATATAACATCAAAGGGAAAGCTATATGTAAGAAATGCAGGTGATTATCTTGCACAGATGGTTAACATAGCAGGTGGTAACTATATATTCTCTGATCTTAATCCTGATAAGACAGGTACACAGGAGCTTGGAATCGAGAGCTTCTATGAGAAGGCTAAGGATGCAGATTACATTATATATGTATGGAATTTAGGTGGTAAGCCATCTACAATGGCTGATTTTACGTCTTATAACAGTGTACTTTCTGATTTAAAGGCAGTTAAGGATGGCAATGTATGGTGTACAACACCAGATTTCTTCCAGATTGCAGATACAATTGGAAGCATGATCAACGATATCAATCTTATGTTTAAAGCAGACGCTGGCACATCAGAGCTTACATATTTAAAAAAGCTTAAATAAAGTGAATAAATATTAGTATCAATGACTGTCACATTAAGCAAATACATCTTAATGAGACAGTCATTTTGATAAGCACAGGGTTGATAAAGAATGAATTAAGATATGATGAACGCAAAGAAAAATGAGGATAAGTGTGGATAACAACATTAATCAGAAAAATAATAAATTTAAACAGATATTCCGCTATCAGTTTGTTTATGTTGCGCTGCTTATATTAATGGCAGCAGCAGTTATAATGAATATTAATACAGGAAATGTTCATATATCTCCTGTACAGATTGGTAAGATAATATTTTTAAAAGGTGATTCTGGAACACCTGAATACAATATTATATGGAAAATACGCCTTCCACGATTATGTATGGCAGCTATTCTTGGTGGAGCATTATCACTATCAGGTTTTCTGCTGCAGACTTTTTTCAGAAATCCTATAGCTGGTCCCTTCGTGCTTGGTATATCATCAGGAGCCAAGATGTTTGTTGCTATTACGATGATATTTTTACTTGAACATGTTTCCGGCATGCCGCTTTGGGCACAGGTTGCAGCAGCCTTTGTTGGTTCACTGTTTGCCATGCTTTATGTACTGTTTTTTGCCAATAAGGTAAAAAGCATGTCCATGTTATTAGTGGTTGGAATTATGATAAGCTATATATGTTCTGCAATAACAGATTTTTGTATAACATTTGCCAATGATTCTAATATAGCTAATCTTACACACTGGGCAATGGGTAGTTTTTCTGGAAGCTCATGGCCAACTGTAAAGCTTGCAGCATTTATAATATTTCCTACAGCGATTGTTACATTTCTGTTTTCCAAGCCGATAAGCGCTTATCTTTTAGGTGAGGGATACGCACAGAGCATGGGAATCAATATTAAATTTTTCAGAGTATGTATAGTATTACTTTCAAGTTTACTTTCAGCATGTGTTACAGCTCTTGCAGGACCTATATCCTTTGTTGGAATAGCTGTGCCACATATAACGAGATTATCACTTAAAACAACGAAACCATTAATAACCATTCCTGCCATATTCTTAAGTGGCTCAGTATTCTGTATGTTCTGCGACCTTATTGCAAGAACTATATTCTCACCATCTGAGCTTGCTATAGGAACAGTGACAGCAATATTTGGTGCGCCTGTTGTTATATGGCTTATGATTAAGCAGAAAAAGTAATGGCATGTATTTACAATAATAAGCAGTTTTTAAAATGTAGTATAAGTGGAGAATATATGGAACAGATATATGTGCAGACAGAAGATTTAAGTGTAGGATATCATGGGAAAGTACTGTTATCGGATATAGCCATGAAGGTAAAACCAGGCGAGATTCTTGTACTTATAGGACCTAATGGGGCTGGTAAATCAACTATACTTAAGAACATAATAAGAGAATTGCATCCAATAGGAGGAAACATATACATAAAGGGCAGAAGGACTGATGAGTTCACAGGAAAGGAATATGCTAAAACTATGTCTGTTGTCCTTACTGAAAAGATAAAGACAGAGATGATGACATGCCGTGATGTCGTTGCTATGGGAAGATATCCTTATACGAATTATTTCGGAAAGCTGACAAACGAAGACGAAGAGATAGTGACAGAATCCTTAAGAAAGGTTTCGGCGACTGATATAGAGAATAAAGATTTTTCACAGATAAGTGATGGCCAGCGCCAGCGTATTATGCTTGCAAGAGCGATATGCCAGAAACCAGAGATTATTGTTTTAGATGAGCCGACGTCTTTTCTTGATATAAGACATAAGATAGAGCTTCTTGATATATTACAGGAGATGGCAGTAAGAGATAAAGTTGCAGTTATCGTATCCTTACATGAGATAGAGCTTGCAGCAAAGGTGGCTGATTACGTTATGTGTATCGGTACAGACAAAACAATAGAATTCGGAAGACCAGAAAGCATATTTACAGATGAGCGGATAAGCAGGCTTTATGGACTTACACAGGGAACATATAACAGCCTTTATGGAAGTGCAGAGTTAAAGAGACCACAGGGTAAGGCACATGTGTTTGTTGTTGGTGGTGCAGGGACAGGTGTATTCACATACAGAGAGCTTCAGAGGGCAGGGATAGCATTTTTAGCAGGAATAATATATGAAAATGATTGCGAATATCCTGTAGCAAAGTCGCTTGCCAAAGATGTGATTGTTAACAGGATGTTTGAACCGATAGATGAAGAAACATATAAAAAAGCATGTGCAGGAATAGATGAATCAGACTATGTTATAGATACAGGATGTCAGGTTGGTGCTATGAATAAAAGATTAAAAGATCTGATAGAATATGCAAAAAAACAGGGAAAGAAAGTGCTTGTAAAGCCAGACAGAGAAGCACTTAGGCAGCTTGTATAAAATAAATATCAAGTACCAACAGAAGAAACTATAAAACAAATATCACGTAACAACATAAGAAGCTATAACATAAATATCATGTAATACCCGAAGGAATTAAGGAGAAGATTATATATGAAACCTATGGATATTGAAAAACAGTCATTTGCTATAATAGAAAGTGAACTTACTACTGATATACCACATATATATAAACCGATAGTCAAAAGAGTCATACATACCACAGCAGATTTTTCATATGAGACAAGTATGACATTTTCTGATGGAGTAGTTAACAAGGCACTTAATGCCATACGTTCAGGAGTGGATATTGTTACGGATACCAATATGGCAAAATCAGGAATAAGCCATAAGATGGCTGAAAAGTTCGGGTGTCTGCTTAACTGTTATATGGCAGATGAAGATGTGGCATGTGAGGCTGCTAAAAGGGAAGTAACGCGGGCAGCCATCAGTGTTGAAAAAGCGGCAGAACGTAATGCAGGATGCATTATGGTTGTTGGCAATGCACCTACTGCACTTATGAGAATAAGAGAATTATATGATGCAGGAAAATTCTGTCCTTCACTTGTTATTGGAGTACCAGTTGGCTTTGTTAATGTAGTTGAAGCCAAAGAAGATATTATAAACAGCAGTATGCCATATATAGTAGCACGTGGAAGAAAAGGCGGAAGTAATGTTGCAGCGGCTGTTATGAATGCATTGTTTTATATGGCAGCAGATGATGATAAAGAGTGGCGCAGATGTTAGAACGATACGTATATAAAAACCAGCAGAAAATGAGATGTGGATATACTACTGGTACATGTGCCTGTGCTGCGGCAAAGGCAGCTGCACAGATGCTGTTATCAGGAAGAAAAACAGATAAAGTTAAAGTTATGACACCATCAGGAGTCAGTCTTTTACTGGATGTTGAAGATATATTAATGAAGGATACGCAAGTATCATGTGCGATAAGAAAAGACAGTGGTGATGACCCTGATGTGACGAATGGGATATACGTGTATGCCAAAGTATCGTATGCAGAAGTATCATATGCAGAAGCATATTATGATAAAGGACAGAATGAACAAAAAAACGATAAGCGTATAATAGTTGATGGTGGTAAAGGTGTCGGACGTATTACTAAAAAAGGTTTATCAAGACCTGTAGGTGCAGCAGCTATCAATCCAGTGCCTTTAAAGATGATAGAAGCAGGCGTGATGGAGGCAGCAGAGGATTACTGCTATGATGGCGGTCTTCTTGTGGTTATTTCAGTTCCGGATGGTGAAGAGATAGCAAAGAAAACTTTTAATCCTAACCTTGGCATAACAGGCGGCATATCTATACTCGGAACAACAGGAATAGTAGAGCCTATGAGCGAACAGGCACTTATAGATACAATCCGTACAGAGGTCAGTATGCATGTTGCAGAAGGTGAGAAAATGCTGCTGGCAGCACCTGGTAATTATGGACAGGATTTTTTACTCAATACTCTTAATATAGAACTGAAAAGAAGTATCAAATGCAGCAACTATATAGGAGATACTATAGATATTGTGTGTGCTTCGGGAGCAGAAGGCATGCTTCTTGTGGGACACATAGGAAAGCTTGTAAAGCTTGGAGCAGGGATTATGAATACACATTCAAGGATTGCAGATGGACGTATGGAGGTGCTTACTACGTGTGCAGTGCAGGCAGGGGCAAAACCTGATGTGCTAAGGCAGCTTCCAGGGTGCGTTACAACAGATGCAGCACTTGAAATATTGAAAAAATCAGACATGCTTGAAGCGGTAATGGAACAGCTTATGATACGTATTGAAAAAGTTCTTGAAAGAAGAAGTGCAGGCAGTATAAAGATTGCTGCCATAGTGTTTTCCAATGAATATGGAATACTTGGTAAAACTAAGCTGGCAGATGAGCTGTTGGAAAAGATAAAAGCTTAAGTATAAGAAGTATATAGAAGAATGGAGATTTATATGGTGAAGATTGTTGGAGCAGGACCAGGTGCAAAGGATCTTATAACTGTGCGTGGGATGAAGCTTTTAAATGAAGCAGATGTTATTATATATGCAGGTTCACTTGTCAATGAAGAATTGCTTGAGTATGCAAAAGAAGCCTGTGAGATATATAATAGTGCATATATGAATCTGGATGAAGTTATAGATGTGATAGTTAAGGCTGAAAATGAGGGTAAAAAGGTTGTACGTCTGCATACGGGTGATCCTTCATTATATGGAGCTATACGTGAGCAGATAGAAGAGCTTGCAAAGCATGGAATAGCCTGCGAAGTATGTCCGGGAGTTAGCAGCTTTCTTGCAGCGGCAGCAGCTGTGCAGTGTGAATATACAGTTCCAGCAGTATCACAGTCAGTTATTATCACAAGGATGCCAGGAAGAACGCCAGTACCAGACAATGAGGATATAGGCAGACTTGCAAAGCACAAAACATCTATGGTTATTTTCCTTAGTTCATCCCATCTTAAAGAACTCACGGAAAAGCTGTATGAAGGTGCATACACACCAGATACTCCATGTGCATTGGTGTATAAGGCAAGCTGGAAGGATGAAAAATGTATACGGACAACGCTTGATAAACTCGCAGAAACGGCAGAAAAAGAGGGCATAACAAAGACAGCTCTTGTTATGGTAGGAGATTTCCTTGGCGATAAATATGCATTTTCAAAATTATATGATAAGGATTTTAAGACGGAGTATCGAAGATAAGAATGAGAACTATCATTATTACATTTACGCATGATGGCATGAAGGTGGCAAAAAAAGCTGCACAGAGTATGAAGGATGATATGAATGTTGATATATACTGTCACTCAAGATGTGCAGATAATTATGATAACGTCATATCATTTGATTCGGTTGGAAGAGTTATACGTGAGCAGTTTATGAATTGTGACAGAATACTGTTTATATGTGCAGCCGCTATTGCGGTAAGAACTCTTGCACCATACATAAAGAGTAAGGTTACAGATCCGGCAGTATTAGTTGCTGATGAACAGGGAAGATTTCTTATATCTCTTCTTTCGGGGCATCTTGGAGGTGCAAATGAATGGTGCAGCCAGTTATCATGTAAAATAGGTGCAGTGCCAGTTATTACAACAGCTACGGATGCAAGAGGTGTCTTTGCAGTTGATATGTTTGCCAAGGAGAACAATATGCGTATACTTAATCCTGTTATGATTCAGGATATATCAGGCAGAGTGCTGAATGGTGAACCTGTCGGAATAGCAGGTGATAAAGCATATAAAAAGCTATTAGAAAAAACTGTTAAAAAGTGGAATGGGCAGCTTACAATGTTTGGAGAAGCAGCATATGAAACAGCCGGACAAAGCAGTATAGATAAATATGAAAGTGGAATACAGATTATAACAAGTCCGTCTGACCATATGATATTCAGGCGTACATTAAAGCTTGTGCCTATGGATCTTTTCGTAGGAATAGGCTGTAAAAGAGGAAAAACAAGCGGGCAGATAAGAAAAGCGGTAAGCAGTACATGTGATAAGAATGACCTGCTTATGGAAAGAATAGCGGCAGTTGTTTCTGTTGACAGAAAAGCTGACGAACAGGGGATAATAGATTTTGCACGGGAACTGAAAGTACCATATAAAACATATTCAGCACAATATCTTAACACTATCAGAGGTGAATTCACTGCATCCGGCTTTGTTAAGGATAAGGTTGGAGTTGATAATGTGTGTGAGAGAAGTGCATGTGCAGCCTCAAAAGATAAAAGATGTATTGTAAAAAAAACAGTCTGTGACGGAGTGACAGTGGCAATATATGTATAGAATGATAATGATGTAAAAAAGGTTAAAATCATAAAATATAAAGGAGATAAATACCTCTGCTCCTGCAATGGCAGTCGCATTTTATTTCGTAAAACAAGGAGGTAAATACCTCTGCTCCTGCAAGAGCAGTCGCATTTTATTTCGTAAAACAAGGAGGTATGTATGCTTAAGATAGTTGGGTTTGGAAGCGGGGCTAAAGATAATATGACACTAGAAGCCTTTGCAGCTATTTCTGATGCCAGGCTTATAGTTGGATATAAGACATACGTTAACATATTAAAACAGTATTTTCCTGAAAAAGAGTATTATTCTACAGATATGATGCAGGAAAAAGATAGGTGCCAGTACGCTATAGATAAGGCAGAGGAAGGCCTGGAGGTAGTACTTGTATGTAGTGGTGACAGCGGGATATATGGCATGGCAGGTCTTGTATATGAGCTTGCTCAAAAAAGAGTGCAGATAAAGGTTATCTCAGGTGTGACAGCAGCAAGCAGTGGTGCAGCTATTCTTGGAGCTCCGTTATCACATGACTTTGCTGTTATAAGCTTAAGTGACTGCATGACACCATGGGAGCTTATAAAGAAAAGAGTGAGGGCTGCTGCAGACAGTGATATGGTAATGTGCATATATAATCCGTCCAGCCGAAGAAGAGCTGGATATCTTAAAGAGGCATGTGAGATCGTGTCAGAGATACAATCACCGGATACAATATGCGGATATGTTAAAAACATAGGCAGGGATAATGAAAAGGCAGAGATACTTACGCTTAAAGAACTGGCAGAATGTGATGTTGATATGTTTACAACTGTATATATAGGAAACAGCCATACTAAGGTTATAGATGGCAGGATGGTCACACCAAGAGGGTACAAGGTTATATGATGAAAAATGTTACTGTTATGCTTTTTGCAGGCACGACAGAGGGAAGAAGATTGTGCGGATATCTGGCAGAAAAAAGTGATACAGGGTTTATCACGCATGTATATGTGACGACAGAATATGGAAAAGAGATTATTTTAGAGCTATCTGAAAATATATATAAAGAAAAGCTTCACATACATGTAGGCAGACTTGATGAGGAAGCTATGCAAAAGGAACTTGCATATATAAAACCGGATATTGTTATAGATGCAACACATCCATATGCCAGAGTAGTAACACGCAGTATAAAAGATGTATGTGATAAAGCGGATGTACAGTACATAAGAGTGTTAAGAGAGGAAACGGTTCCCAAAGCAGCATGTGATGATGGAGTGTCTTTAGATGACAGGCTTGTGTATACAGACACTATGCAAGAGGCTGTTTCTATTCTAAACAGTAAAGCTTATCTTAATAAAAATATATTACTTACAACAGGAAGTAAGAACATCCCTGAATATGTCAATATAAAAGACTATAAAAAGAGAGCTTATCTAAGGCTGCTGCCTGATCCGTGTATGCTTCAGAATGCTATAGATGCAGGCTTTTTTCCAGCACATCTTATAGCAATGCAGGGACCATTTTCTACGGAAATAAATGCAGCATTAATCAGACAGTTTCACATAGATGTGCTCGTGACTAAAGAGTCAGGAAATAGCGGTGGATACAATGAGAAGCTTATGGCAGCAGAACAGACAGGAGCGGATGTTGTGGTTATAAAAAGACCTGTTGAACATGAAGGGAAATGTATAAAAGAGGTCATAGAGTATCTTGAAAAGCTGTAAATACGGCTTATCATATGGTTAAAAAGCAGAGCGATATAAGGGAGAAGCAGATGAAACAGGTGTATATCATAGGAATGGGGCCGGGCAGCAGAAAATGTCTTACACAGCAGGCAAGTGAAGCAATAGAACACGCAGATGTTATTATAGGTTCTAAAAGACTGCTTGAGGCTTATAGTAACACAGATAAAAAACTGTTTTTTGCTGTTACAGCCAGGGATATTTACGATATTATAAACAAAGAAAAGGCTTTAATATATGCAGTTTTAATGTCAGGTGATACAGGCTTTTACAGCGGAACAAAGAAGCTTACAGAGCAACTTTATAAAGCACAGGAGGAAAATGTTGTAAAAAAGTATGATATAAATATTCTTCCTGGAATATCTTCTGTTATATATCTTGCTTCAAAGATAGGACAGCCGTGGGAGATGGCGGCAATGGTCAGTCTGCATGGTAAGAAACAGAATTATATTCCGCTTGTCTTAACTAATGAATGGACATATTTTCTTACGCAGGGCGATGTTTCTTATATCTGTAAGCGGCTTTGTGAGTCAGGACTGGGCGAGGCAGATATATGTATAGGTGAGAATCTGTCATATGATAATGAAAAGATATTATCAGGGCACGTAAGTGAATATGCAGAATATACGGCAGCAGGACTAACAGTTATGGCGGTTCATAATCATTATCCACAGGCAGCTGTTATGACAGGTTTGCCAGATGAGAGTTTTATACGTGCAGATATTCCTATGACAAAGCGTGAAATCAGGGCAAGTGTTGTAAGCAGGTTATCACCGGCTAAGGATGCCATAGTGTATGACATCGGTGCAGGAACAGGCTCGGTTTCTGTAGAACTTGCCATGCATGCCTTATATGGAACAGTATATGCAGTTGAAAGAACGAAAGAAGGCTGTGAGCTTATAGCGCAAAATGCCAGAAAATTCGGACTTGATAATATAGATATCATTAATGCCAGTGCTGCAGATGTGATAGAGAAACTGCCTGCTGCGGATTCAGTATTTATAGGTGGAAGCGGTGGAGAACTTGAAAAAATAATGGACATAGTATTAAAGAAAAATCCTGGTGTACACATAGTTATAACAGCAGTGACATTAGAAACGCTTAATGATTCCGTAAGGCTTATGGAAGATAAAAAAGTGGATGTTATAGATATTGTACAGATAGCAGTAACACAGATAAAGAAAAGAGGCAGATATCATATGTTAGCTGCCAACAATCCAGTATTTATTATTGAAGGAAGAGGTAACAGATGAGTCGAGTCATGATAGCTGCTACAGGCAGTGGAAGCGGCAAAACAACTATTGTATGCGGCTTATGCCAGTGTATTAAAGATATGGGCTTAATGCCTTTAGCGTTAAAATGTGGACCTGATTATATAGATTCAATGTTTCATTCAAGAGTATTAAACATGAAAACAGGCAACCTTGACAGCTGGTTCTGTGATGAAAATACTATAAAAGAGCTGCTTTTTAGAAAAGAATCAGAAAGTGACATAACTATAATAGAGGGAGTTATGGGCTATTATGATGGACAGGGCTTTAGCACGAAGGGAAGCTCATATGAGATAGCTGATATCACAGATACACCAGTTATTCTTGTAGTGAACTGCCGAGGCATGAGTAATTCAATAGGAGCTGTTCTTAAAGGTTATAAAGAATATATAGAAAACAATCATATACAAGGCGTTATATTTAACAATCTGTCTTCTAAGTTATATAAGGATGCAAGTATGGCGGCACATATGGCTGGAATAAAGCCGTTGGGTTATCTTCCTGTAAACAAGGCCATAGCACTTGAAAGCAGACACCTTGGTCTTGTTACATCCGATGAGATTGAACATTTTAAGGAAAAGGTTGATACTATTGCAGCTCTTATGAAGGAGAGTATTGATATCAAAGGTATTATAGAACTGGGACATACAGCCACAAAGTGTAAGACAGGCTGTGAATTAAATGCTTCTGATAGTAAAGCCTGCAAAAAAACAGAAAAAAGTAATAAAGAAGATATCATACATATTGCAGTAGCAAGGGATGAGGCATTTTGTTTTCTTTATGAGGATAATCTTGAATTCTTAAGGGAACATGGGTGCGAGCTTGTATATTTTAGTCCGCTGAGGGATAAGAAGCTTCCAGATGATATTGATGGCTTATTATTGTATGGAGGCTATCCAGAGCTTCATGCCAAAGAACTATCGGATAATGTTTCCATGAGAAACGATATAGCGGATAAGATACGGGGAGGACTTCCATGTATAGCAGAGTGTGGTGGATATCTGTATCTTCATAAGAAGCTTGAGGCACCAGATAAAAAAGTATATCCAATGGCAGGAGTTATAGATGGCACAGGCTATAATGCCGGACGTCTGCAGAGGTTTGGATATATGACACTCACAGCAGGCAGAAATACTATGCTTGCTGATAAAGGCAAGAGTTTTTCAGCCCACGAATTCCACTACTGGAATAGTGACTGTAAGGGTGATACGTATTCTGTGACTAAAGCATCTGATGGAAGCGTTGAGATAGAAGGTTATGGAAGTGATACACTGTATGCAGGTTTTCCTCATATATATTTTCCAGGAAATAAAGAAGCAGCCAGAAGATTCATTAAGACATGCAGATGCTACAGACATAAATTGAGTGGTATAGATAAAGATATAGAAAAACTGGCAGCCATATTCCCAGAACTTACAACAATAAAAGCTCCGGATAATAATGCTATGAAACAGGCAGAAAAGCATTGGGACGGTATAGCAAAACCACTTCATGGACTTGGAATGTTCGAGGATATGATAGTACAGATAGCAGGAATACAAGGAAATGCAGATGTATCTATAGACAAAAAAGCAGTTGTTGTTATGTGTGCAGATAATGGTATAGTAGAAGAAGGTGTTACCCAGACAGGACAGGAGGTAACTGCTGTTGTAAGCTGCAACATGGCAGATGGAATATCAAGTGTATGCAGGATGGCAGACTGCGTTAATGCAAAGGTTATTCCAGTAAATATAGGAATAGCACAGGACCTGCCTGGTGGTCTTATAAAAACAGAAGCTTATAAAGGACTTGTAAACAGAAGGGTTATGCCTGGAACTAAGAACTTCTTAAAGGAACCAGCTATGACAAAGCAGCAGCTTATAAAGGCTGTAAAAGCAGGAATAGAGCAGGTTAAATGCTGTAAGGATGATGGATATAACATACTTGCCACAGGAGAGATGGGTATAGGTAATACAACAACAAGTGCAGCATTGGCATGTATACTTTTGGACATGAATCCCGGGGAAGTAACAGGCAGGGGAGCAGGTCTTAGCGATGAAGGGCTGTTAAAAAAGACAGAAGTCATAAGAAAAGCAAAAGAGATGTATGGCATATATAAGAATGATCCTTTGGAACTGTTAAGATGCATAGGTGGACTTGATGTTGCAGGACTGACAGGAGTGTATATAGGGGGAGCAGTATACAGGCTTCCTGTTGTTGTTGATGGTGTTATTTCTGCCGTTGCAGCACTTATTGCAGTAAGGCTGTGTCCTATAGTAAAGGATTATATACTTGTATCACATCAGGGAAAAGAACCAGCGATAAAGGCTTTGCTTGCTGAACTTGATAAGAAGGCAGTTATACATGCAGAGCTTGCACTAGGCGAGGGAACAGGCGCAGTTATGCTTTTTCCACTGCTTGATATGGCTATGCAGGTATATAAGGAAAATACAACGTTTGATGATATACAGATAACAGCATATGAGGATTATGGGAAATGTTGATAGTAGTAACTGGTGTAAGTGGCAGCGGAAAATCTGAGTATGCAGAACAGATATGCTGCAAGTTGTCAGGAGACAGAAAGAAATATTATATAGCTACAATGCAGCCGTATGGTGAAGAAGGAAAGAAAAGAATACTAAGACATCACAGGCTTCGCAGTGGAAAAGGTTTTGAAACTATAGAACAGTATATGCATATCGGTGAGGCTGCAGAAAGAATTTCCAATAAGCCGGTAGTACTACTTGAGTGTATGTCTAACCTGCTTGCTAATGAATGCTTTGAAAAAGGCGGTAATCCGGATAACATAATAGATGAATGTATGAAGCTGTATCAGGTGTGCGGGCATCTTGTGATTGTAACTAATGAGGTGTTTTTTGATGGATGCGAATATGATACAGATACAAAGAACTATATAAAAAGACTTGGAAGGCTTAATACACAGCTCGCTAAAAAAGCTGATGCTGTAGTTGAAGTGGTGTATTCTATTCCTGTGTTTCATAAGGGAAAGAATATACTAGAGGATAAGATAAGAAGCAGAAACAGATAGATATCCAATATCAATAGAAGCAGAAACAGACAGATAACTAATATCAATAAAATCTTGAAAATATAGATACAGGATATAAAAATAAGGAGAAAAGTATATGTCAGTGATTAAATCTTTGGTGATAGCATTTTCCATGTATTCTAAAATACCTATGCCACATCTGGAATTAGAAGAAAAGGACATGAGATATGTTATGGGCTTCTTTCCGCTTGTAGGTGCAGTAACAGGACTGATAATGTATGGTTTATATAAGATATCAGGTTATCTTTATGTACCATACATAAGTGTATCACTTATACTTATGATTCTGCCTGTAGTTATTACTGGCGGGATTCATCTTGATGGTTACATGGATACCTGTGATGCACGTAACTCATATGGTGACGTAGAAAAGAAGCTTGGAATATTAAAGGACTCACATATAGGTGCGTTCGCAGTTATAAGACTTTTGGTATATTATGTCGTTTTTTTTGCATTTATATACTGCATAGTGTCCAAAGAATGTGATGGACTTGCTATAGCATGGGCATTTACTTTCTTTTTATCAAGGATAATAAGCGGTCTGGCAGCAGTTAACCTTAAAGGTGCTGTAAATAAAGGAATGCTTTATTCATTTACAAGCAAAGCAGATAGAAAACGTGTAAATATAATGCTTTTTTGTCAGCTTGTACTGTGTTTTGCAGGAATATGTTTTATTAATATAATACTTGCATTTATAATCTATGCTGTTTGTGTGGCAGTGTTTTTATATTACAGACATATGGCATATAAAGAGTTCGGTGGCGTTACAGGTGACCTGGCAGGATATCTGCTTTGTGTATGTGAGCTGTGTATAACAGCTTCGATAGGCATAATCTCACTTCTTGTCTGATAGCTTAGCTTATTATAGTGATGGAGAAATATATATGGAAGTTTATTTTGGAGGTGCATTTCAGGGGAAACTTGAATATGTACTAGAAAAAAAGGGCTGTTTAAAGATAGCTGATGGCGCAGGCTGCAGCCTTAAGGATATAAAAGAAGCACAGGTGCTTAATCACCTGCATCTGTATATAAAAAGGTTAACCTATAAAGAAGGTGCTGCATATAACACTACAGTTGATGACACCATAACGGCTGATGATACTATAACGGTTGACACCACGGCTGATGATACTATAACGGCTGACACTACAGCAAAGACAATGTCTGCCGCTGAAATAATAAATGATATATATGAGGCTAATCCTGATATCATACTTATATGTGATGAGGTAGGAGGTGGAATAGTTCCACTGAAAAAAGAAGACAGAATATACAGGGAAGCTGTCGGAAGGGCGTTATGCTGTGCAGTCAAGAAGTCAGACAGGGTAGAGCGAGTTATGTGTGGCATAGGACAGTGCCTTAAATGTGATGGAAGTAATAAATGAGGACAATACGTGTATGAAGGTTATATTGATAAGGCATGGAGCCACCATGGGGAATCAGGAAAAAAGATATATAGGAATAACAGATGAAGCTTTATGCGATACAGGTATAGAAAAGCTGTTAAAAAATGTACATAAAGACATATATCCGGCTGCAGATAAGATATATGTAAGTCCAATGAAAAGATGCATCCAGACGGCACAGATAATATATCCGGGCAGAGAGGCTGTAGTTGTTGATGATTTAAAGGAATGTGATTTTGGCAGGTTTGAAGGGAAAAACTATATAGAGCTTTCAGGTGATTCTTATTATCAAAAATGGATAGACAGCAATGCTACACTTCCATTTCCAGAAGGAGAGGATGTTAAAGCTTTCAGGAAAAGATGTACAGAAGCATTTATAAGAATTGTAAAACATGCTAAAGATAATGAAAGTGTTGTTTTAGTTGTCCATGGTGGAACTATTATGTCAATATTATCGGAATTTTATGGTGGTAGTTATTATGACTATCATTGTGACAACGCAGAAGGTTATATATGTGAAGTAACGCAGGATGCCAGGATAATAAGTGCAAAGAAGGTAAACAACAGTTAAATATAAATTATAAAACTATATAAGTGGATATTGAGTTTTATAAGGTGTTAGAGTGGAATGTTATTGAAAGGAGTTGATACTTTGAGTAAATATTATTCTATACATGAATTTTCAAAAATTATAGGCGTATCTGCCCAGACATTACGAAATTGGGATGCCAATGGAAAACTTCATCCGCATCATACTACAGTAAGTGGCTATAGATATTATTCTGATGAGCAACTCAACCAGGTAATAAATGTAAAGCCTAAAAATCGCATTACAATTGGATATTGTCGCGTTTCCAGCCATAAACAGAAAGATGATCTGGAACGACAGATTGATAATGTTAAGACATATCTTCTGGCAAAAGGACAGCCATTTGAGATAATAAGTGATATCGGTTCCGGAATTAATTATAAGAAAAAAGGACTCCAGGAATTGATCAGGCGAATATCTCAAAATCAGGTTGAAAAGGTTGTTGTTTTATATAAAGATCGGCTATTGCGATTTGGTTTTGAATTGATAGAATATATCGCTTCGCTTTATAATTGTGAGATTGAGATTATTGATAATACTGAAAAATCCGAACAGCAGGAACTTGTTGAAGATCTGGTTCAGATAATCACAGTATTCAGTTGCAAATTACAAGGAAAACGAGCGAATAAAGCCAAGAAACTTATCCGGGAATTGATACAGGAGAAAGTAGATGGTAAAAGCCATAAAAGTAATGTTAATACCAAATAATATACAGAAAACTAAGATGTTTCAGTACGCAGG
>OHCE01000576.1_pt1 | contig 17113 bp, 7 predicted proteins | sample 1577571 | NCBI WGS metagenome assembly OHCE01 (sample SAMEA3879505, study PRJEB24766) | human gut metagenome | biome: human-associated habitat; feature: feces | place: USA | collected 1985/1987 | reverse complement strand
GTTATATTCCAGGTATTCTCTGGGGTGGTGCAGTTATGGTGCTTGCAGGTATCATGGCGAAGAAGCGTGGATATCAGGCAGAATCAAGAGTTCCACTTAAGGTTGCTCTTAAGACTTTCTGGCAGGCAATACCAAGTCTTTTACTTATCGTAATCGTAATCGGAGGTATCCTTGGAGGTATCTTTACAGCAACAGAGGGTTCTGCTATTGCAGTAGTGTATGCAACGGTATTATCACTTATATACAGAGCATTTAAGATTAAGGATATTCCTAGAATTGTCCTTGAAGCAGCTAAGACAACAGGTATTATCACATTCATGATCGGTCTTTCATCTATTATGTCATGGGCTATGGCATTTACAGGAATTCCGGATATGATAGCTAAGGCAATACTTGGTCTTACAACTAACAAGTTCCTTATATTACTTCTTATAAATGTATTATTACTTGTAGTTGGTACATTTATGGATGTAACACCAGCGATACTGATATTTACACCTATCCTTTTACCAATCTGTAAGTCACTTGGCATGGATGCTATCCACTTTGGTATATTACTATGCTTCAACTTATCTATTGGTACAATAACACCTCCTGTAGGTACAATCCTCTTTACAGGCTGCCGTGTTGGTGGAACGACAATCGAGAGCGTTATAAAGACACTGCTTCCTTACTTCGGAGTAATCCTTATAGCATTGTTACTTGTAACATATATTCCTCAGATATCAATGTTCCTTCCACATATACTTGGTCTTGTATAGTGCTGGATAATGATTATCAGATAAAGTTGATTTGTTGAACTGGTACAAATGTGAATCACATCACATTTATATAAACTTTTTTCCTAATATAAAACACCATGACAGTTGAAAGGCTTTCATGGTGTTTTTTGTAGTTAGATTGATTTTCATGTAATAGATTATGGTGCGTAGATAGTTATATTATATAGTACTTATGTACTAAAAAAAAGACAAATAAAAGATGAAAAAATCTGTAGTTGATATATAAAATGAAAAAATATTAGTAGTATGAAAATAGTGCAGGTTGTATTCTTAAATTAAAAAATGAGGCGTTTTTTTGTGTAAGATTAACATAGAGTATGGCATGTATTAAAACAATCAACTATAGCAATGTCATAATTTCTCCTGTTAATAGTGTTACATCATAGTATTTTATGCCGGGAAAGGGAGACAACATGAAGAAATCAGTAAGGAAGAAAGGATGGTTTAAGAGAATATCGGCTGTGATTATGGCTGTTGCTTTAATCTTGTCGGGAATTTCTATACCAGATGGGCTGTTTGCTGTTAAGGCAAAGGCAGCTGAGAATTCAAGTGCATCATGGTCAATGAGTGATAAGATGTATAAGGAAGGAGATAGCGAGAATACAGTTTCTGAGTTAAATAAAGCAAAAGGAACCTTAGTTAATTCTAATAATGATGAATTAATATTAGATGCAACGAGTGCTAAAATCACTAACAGAAACCAGGATTTTCAGGTTAATACAGATTTAGTATTGACATTTCCTCTTGTTGAAAATGCAAGAACATGTACAATAACTATTCAGTCATATAATGAATTGACTAATGATAACATTGAAATTACTGGAATGAGTGATTATGTATTTACTACAGATACTACTACCAGTTATAAGTCATATATTATCAAGGGTGTGGTTAATAAAGGTGTAACAGAAGTATCTGTAAAATTAAAGCTGAATACATATTTTAATAGTATCAAGATAGATTCATCTACAAGTACTGCAACAACATCAGCAGCATTTTCTGCTGATAAGCTTAGCGGGTTTGAAACAGGGAAGACAATTTCAGCAGAGTGGAACTATAGTAATGGAACTATATCTGATAGTGGTTCAAACACACAGATATATAATAAAACGGGTAAGTATACTAATAAAGATGGTGATGTATTATATATTGATGCATCAAAAGAAAATGGAGCTGCATTTAAACTTGATAGTAGTTATTCAAGAATTCAATTAAATAAAGGTGTTGAAATTAATGTTCCTGTAGTAGGAGATAAAGCCGTAATAACTCTTCTTCTTAGTAAGAATTATACAGGAACAACTACAGAAGATATATTAACAGACAGTATGATAAGTATTAATGACAATTCTAATCTGTTATATAAAAAATGTACAAGTAATGAAAAGTACGATGATAATTATAGAAAGATTGAAATAACATGTTATCTTTCAGGTGCAGAGGGAGAGATTACAGTTATATCTAACGTTGCAAAGAATTATCTTCAGTCCATCTCAATACAATGCGAAGAACTTGAAAAGACATCAATCAAAGGAACTGTCACATCCGCATCAGCTATTCCTGATGGAACAAGTGTAGTTGCAGTTAATAAGACTACAGGTCTGCAGTATTCTGGTATTATATCAGATAGCATGTACTCAGTTGATGTTCCAGTAGAAGATGAAGAGATGGAATATGAGCTTTCTATAAGTAATCCTGCTTATATTATAACTAATGGCATAACATCAGTAAAGATTAGCAAGGAAGCTTCAAGTCAGGTGACAGCAGATATTACAATCATGAAGCTTTCAACTAAGACAGTAACTGGTAATATAACAGGTATTGCAGATGAATACGATGTGTCACAGCTTGGAGTATCATTTTTAACAGATGCTGATACAGAATATGTACCAGAGGTCGTTATGGCAGCTGATAAGAAGTCATATTCTGCAAGAGTTGAAGAGGGAGTGACATATAATGTAGTACTCACAGGAGCGGATGATTATGAGATAACATCAGCACATAGTGGAGTAAGCTATACAGAGGATGGAACGTTAGATATAACAGCCGGGCTTAAGCCAACATATGCTGTTACACTTAATCTTCCAGATGAACCGGATTTTACAGGGAAGAATATAATATATACATATACTAACAAAGATGACAGCAGATATACATATAGCTTTGATTCAAAGGATAATATAAGGCTTAGGGAAGGCTCTTATACACTTACTATTGGTGGTGATTTTATATCACAGCCATATAAGCTTAAGTCAGGAGCAGATATAACAGTTAAAGCAGGTGAAGTGACACAGAAAGTTACATTCGAGCAGATAACAAGCTGGTCTTTTGTGTCTGGTTCTGGTGATTATTTTAATAAGACAATACAAAATAGTACCGGATATTACAATGGACTTTATATTGATGCAAGTGCAGGAAAGCTGGCTGCATCTGGTGATAAAGCGCAGTTTAATGGTGGAACGAAGATAGTAGTACCTGTAACTGGAAGATGTACTGTATCTGTAGAAGCATATAGTGGTGCGTATGCTTTGTATACAATAGGTGGAGAAGCAGCGAGTACAACAACAGCAGTTTCATCTTACAGATATGATTCTAAGGAGGCAGGTACGGTTGAGATAGTATCTACTGCTCAAGGTAAAGATAGTGCCTATATTAAGTCAATATCAGTAGTATACGATGCCAAAGAAGTTGAATATGTTGAGCAGCCAAAGATGCCAGTTATAACAGGCAGCACAGATAGTCTTGTAGTACAGCCGGAAGGACAGAGACTTAAGCTGACACAGACAGGTGGTACACTTTCAGCAGATAAAACTAATATAAGTTCAACAGTAAGTTACTATGGCTTTGAAGAAACAGCAGATAATAATAAATTATCAGCAGATATAATTATTAATTCATGTGGAAACAGCTCAAGCAACGGTTTATTCTTTGGTGCTTATGATGGCAGCAAGATAGCTACAGCTGGTATAAGAAAGTCAACAGAATTAAAGCAGATATATTACAAAGGAACAAGTGAACCAGTTGGTGCAGGAAGTGCATTATCAGGAACTGTAGCTGTTGGTACAATGGTGCATTTTGAGATGGTAAAGACAGACGAGGGTCTGGCTATATCTGTTACACCAAAAGGACAGACAGAACGACAGTTAGTGTACAAGTATACAAGTACAGAGCTGTTTAAGACAGATAAAGATGCTACAGCAGTATCTTATGGTTTTGTATTAGCCGGAGTTGAGGCGACTATTAAGAATATGAAGTATGAAGCCGCTGATGGAAAAGTTCTTTATGACCAGAATAAATGCTACAAGGCAGAAGGAACAGCACCGGAAATAGATACAGTTACAGCTATAGGTTCAGACACAAGAGAATACATAGATGTAAGCTGGACTAATAAAGTAGAGGCAGACGGAGATGGCTTATATGTACTTGAAGTTTCACAGGATAATGGAAGTACATGGAGTAAGGTTGAGTCTGCACTTACAGATACTTCATACAGATATATATTAAAAGAAGCTGGCGATTACAAGTTCAGGGTAAGCGGAAAGCTTGGTGTTGACGGTGAGATTAATTCATACGTTGAGTCAGATAAGGTATATATAAGACCAGCACTTGATAAGCCAGTGCTTAGCACATTATCAACAAGTGATAAGATTAATGTTGCATGGGATAAGGTTAATGAAGCAGATACATATGAGGTGTATCGTTATTCATATGATGAAACAAGTGATAATGCCAAGCTCATAGCAACAGTAAGCGAATGTACTTATGAAGATAGTGATGTTGAAGCAGAGATGCCATATTATTACTATGTCATAGCATACTCACACATAGATGGCAAGATTGATAATTATAGTAATCCATCAGATTCTGTATGGGCAGTACCAAGTGCAGGACATACAGGAGAATATGCATATGAAGATTCTTCGGCAGGACTTACTATAACAAGAAGATCATACAACACAGTATATGACGGAAAGCTTACACTTGAAGGAGTTGTTGAAAAACAGTCAACAGTTACATTAAAGATTAATGGAACAGTTGTAGATGAAAAGTCTGTAGCTGTAAAGGGCACATTTGCATTTACAGATGCTTCACTTTCAGCAGGAAGAAATGATGTTGAGCTGCTTATAAAGGCTAAAGATGGCAGTGTAACCAGGGAAACTTTTAATTATGTATATCTGACTAATTATGATAAAGTGGTAGATTCTGCATATGATGGAACAGATGGAGCGGAAGTTAATGGCATCCCTACATATAAGACAGTTCAGGCAGCTGTAAATTCAGTTGATAAATCTAATACAAAAAGAGTTGTTATCCTTGTTAAGGAAGGCAATTATAATGAACATCTTGTTGTATCATCACCATATATTTCTCTTATAGGAGAGGATAGTGAAAAGACAAGAATATATTATGATGTTAAAGAACTTGCCGGAGGTGACATGGATAAGCGTTGTGCAGTACGTATTGAAAGCACAGCACACAACTTTACAGCAGAAAATCTTACATTTGAGAATACATATAACTATCTTGGAGATGGAACTAAGAGCAATGAGTCAGCAGATGCATTAAGCAGTGATGCTGATAATGCCTCTTATATTAATGTAAGAATACTTGGTTATCAGGATACATTATGTGCCAATAAGGGTACACAGTATTACTACAAGTGTTATATAGCAGGTAATGTAGACTTTATATATGGTAATGAGCCTAGAGCGTTATTTAACGATTGTAAGCTTGTATTCCGTTATAATGCCAACAAGAATTCAGGTTATGTATGTGCTCCTAAGACTTCTGCAGATGCAGCTTATGGACTTACATTCTATAAGTGTCAGGTTCTTTCAGAGGATGGATGCTCAGGCAATAAGTATTATCTTGCACGACCTTGGGGTGCAGATGCGTATATAACATGGATAGACTGTTATATGGGAAAAATTCTACGTGCAAATGCAGCTAATCCATATGCAGATATGAGTGGTAATTCAGCCAAGGCTGCAAGATTTTATGAATATGGAAGCTATGGACCAGGATATGCTATTAATGCTAACAGACCACAGATATCTAAGAAAAAGGCAGATGAGATGATTAAGATTAATTATCTTGGATGGGATCCTTATTCAGTATTTAGTGCAGTTGGTATTAACTATGCAGGAAATGTAACAACTAAAGCAGAGCAGAAATATGTTACAACACAGTATGTATCAGACACATACAATGAAAATGATGGTGATGATACTGGTCTTTACAAGTATAATGTTGAAGGTTATGCAGCAAGTGCCGGTGTAACTGGTGGTGGTAATCTTCTTGAAGAGTCAAAGAATTATTATAAGGCAGGAAGTGCCGAAGAATTCTTAGATGCAATAAAGAGCGTTAAAGCCAGCGGACGTGCATCAGTTATAGAGCTTACAGCGGATATAGCACTTGGCGATAAAGAAGTTGAGGGGTATTCAGAATATAAGTCATTTATAACTGCACATCAGAAGTATCCTATTACACATCCGGATCTTATCAGCTCAGGAGTATCTATGTTAAAGCTTGCAGGTATGAGCAATCTTACAATCTATTCTAAGAATGGTGCTAAGATTACACATACATGTATAGATATAACAGGTTCTGACAACATAATTATAAGAAATATTAAGTTTGATGAACTCTGGGAATGGGACGATGAAACAAATGGTGGATATGACCGTAATGACTGGGATTATATGACTATAGAAAAGGGAAGCTCTAATATATGGATTGACCACTGTACTTTTTATAAGGCATATGATGGTGTTATAGATATCAAGACTCCATCAGCTTATAGTAATATAACAATATCATGGTGTGAATTCCTTCCAGCAAGTGATGGTGGAACATTCTTTGATAATATGATGAATGCTATGAAGGCTAATCCGGATGGATATGCATATTATAAGCATTTGCGTGAATCTGGAATGACACATGAACAGATATGTAATTATGCATATGGACAGAAGAAAACACATCTTCTTGGACAGAGCGATAAGGATACATCATCTAAGAATATAACAGTAACATTTGCTAATAACTACTATAAGGATTCTATGGACAGAATGCCTAGATTAAGATTCGGTACAGCACATGTATATAATTGTATTATGGATGCACAGAATCTTAGGAATTATCGTCTGAATATAGAAAAAACAGCAGGTTCAGAGTATGCACAGAAGATAGTAAGTAATGGTGCTTCATCTAACTGTGGAGCACATATGCTGCTTGAGAACTGTTATATGTCAGGTATCACTAATGTACTCATAAGTGGTAATGGAAGCAGTGCAGCCGGATATATCAATGCATTTAATTCTATATATATGATTGATGGCAAGCAGGCAGAGTTAAAGGTAGCACTTAACACAGATAAGGCAGGTGAGGTAGCACTTGTTCAGGATAGAGAAGAATTCAAGAATGCACTGCCATATAGGGATTATGTATTATATGCAGCAAATAGTCTGAGTACAGAGGTTCAGCCATATACAGGTGCTGGAAAGTTAAAAGACCTTACAACATTACAGTGGGAAAGAACATCTTATAATGATTCGCCAATTGTGCATAAAGAACATGTATGGAATGATGGAGAAATATCAAAAGAATCTACATGTACTGAAGCAGGTGAAAAGGTATATACATGTAAGGTGTGTGGAGAAACAAAGACAGAAGAGGTAGCAGCATTAGGTCATAGTTATAGTGAAGAATGGACAGTAGATAAAGAAGCAACCTGCGAGGAAGCCGGAAGTAAGTCACATCACTGTACAAGATTAGGCTGTGACAGTAAGTCAGATGTAACTGTTATAGAAGCCCTAGGACATGAGTGGGGCGAAGGAAAAGAAACAAAAGCACCAACATGTACCGAAGCAGGAGAGAAGACATACACATGTACAAGATGCGAAAAGACAAAGACAGAAGCAATAGAAGCCCTTGGACATAATTATAGTGAAGAATGGACAGTAGATAAGGAAGCAACCTGTGAAGAAGCCGGAAGCAAGTCACATCACTGTACAAGACCGGATTGTGACAGTAAGTCAGAAGTAACAGAAATAGCAGCTTTAGGTCATGAATGGAGCGAAGGAAAAGAAACAAAAGCACCAACATGTACCGAAGCCGGAGAGAAGACATATACATGTACAAGATGTAATGCAACAAAGACAGAAGCAATAGAAGCATTAGGTCACGCCTATAGTGAAGAATGGACAGTAGATAAAGAAGCAACCTGCGAAGAAGCCGGAAGCAAGTCACATCACTGTACAAGACCAGACTGTGACGGTAAGTCAGAAGTAACAGAAATAGAAGCATTAGGACATGAATGGGGCGAAGTAAAAGAAACAAAGGCACCAACATGTACTGAAGCAGGCGAAAAGACATATACATGTACAAGATGCGAAAAGACAAAGACAGAAGCAATAGAAGCCCTTGGACATGCCTATAGTGAGGAATGGACAGTAGATAAAGAAGCAACCTGTGAAGAAGCAGGAAGTAAATCACATCACTGTACAAGACCAGGTTGTGACAGTAAGTCAGAAGTAACAGAAATAGCAGCTTTAGGTCATGAGTGGAGCGAAGGAAAAGAAACAAAGGCACCAACATGTACCGAAGCTGGAGAGAAGACATATACATGTACAAGATGTAATGCAACAAAGACAGAAGCAATAGAAGCTCTTGGACATGAATATAGCGAGGAATGGACAGTAGATAAAGAAGCAACCTGTGAAGAAGCCGGAAGCAAGTCACATCACTGTACAAGATTAGGCTGTGACAGCAAGTCAGAAGTAACAGTTATAGAAGCATTAGGTCATGAATGGGGCAAAGGAAAAGAAACCAAAGCGCCAACATGTACCGAAGCCGGAGAAAAGACATATACATGTACAAGATGCGATAAAACAAAGACAGAAGAGGTAGCAGCCCTTGGCCATAATTACGATACAGAATGGACAGTAGATAAAGAAGCAACAACTACAGAAACTGGAAGCAAGTCACATCATTGTAAAGTATGTGGAAATAAGACAGATGTTACAATAATTCCTATGATTAAGGCAGATGTCAGCATTAATGTTGAAGTTGTAAAGAAAGAAGATACACCAGATACGACCATTGAGGGTTCAAATAATGAAATAATTAACAGTGTTTTTACAGAAGAAGAAATTAAGGCATTCAAGAATGGTGTTAAAGTAGAAGTTACAATAGATATAAACAATATCGAAAATAAAGTGACTGAAAGTGATAAGAAATTAATTGATAATAAGCTTAAAGCTGATGAAAAGATAGGTACCATACTTGATATCGTACTTAATAAGAATGTAGATGGTAATAAAAATAGTGTTCATGAATTGAATTCAGCTATAAAACTTAAAGTTGCAATTCCAGAAAATATTATCAATAAGGATGCATCTATAAAAAGAGAGTATAGTGTAATAAGAATTCATAATGGAGAATCAGAAAATATACCTGTTGATTATAATGCAAATGATAATACTATCACATTTGAAACAGACAGATTTTCAACATATGCGATTGTCTACAAGGATATAATAAAGAATACTGAAGATAATAACCAGTCAGCAATCCCTGATAATAACACATCTGTAGATTCGAAAGATAACAGCGTTGCTACATCAGATACAATGCATGCAGCAGGCACAGTGTGGTTATTGTTTGCTATAAGCTCAGGAATGATATGTGTTTTATCACGAAGAAGAAAAAAGAATATATAAAAAAATACAATAAGATAAATATGATGTTATAGGAGCCTAAAAGATGGCAGTTTATTGAAAATGATATGAACTGCCATCTTTTTTTATGTCTTAATTTAAACATATAAAGTAGCCGGAATTATATAAATCTTACTATGAAAAGCTTATGCTTATTTATGTACATAATAAAACTATTAACGTGAGTTTTACTGAAAATTTCACGTTGATTTAACTGGAAATTTTACTGCAAATTTTACGTTGATTTAAGTTGACATATAAATGACCAGATTATAAAATGAAAAAGTTGAATAAGCATGAAAATGCTTATATAAAATTAAAAAGTGAGGTGACGATAATGGACGGGCATGATAGTCCTCGAATAGGAAGCAATGACATAGATTATAAGCCGACAAAGCTATTGTCTGCGTTTCTTAAAGGGACGTGTGCAATAGTCTGTTAAAGTCGCCTATTTTCTAATCTTAGTCATTGTTACCCTGACATTTTAATAGTGAAAGGAGAATAATGATGAATAAGATTCTATCTAATGTAGTTATTCATAAGGATTATAGCAAAGATATAGTAAGAATCCTTAAAAGTAACAGATCTGATGAGGTAATCCGTAAGAAGTTATCAAAGTATCATGAGAATGATATAGCTGATGCAGTTAAGCTGCTTGATAAAGAAAAAAGAATACGTCTGTATAATATTCTGGGTGTTGACTGGACCGCAGAGGTGTTTTCATATCTGGAAGATACACCAGAGTATATAGAAGAACTGTCTGTGGATGAGGCTGCAGATGTTCTTGAAAAGATGGATGCAGATGATGCTGTAGATATTCTTGATAATGTGTCAGAGGAAGAAAGACAGGCTCTGATATCACATATGGAGAAGGATGCCAAGGAAGATGTATGTCTGATTTATTCATATAATGATGATGAGATTGGTAGTAAGATGACTACTAACTTTATATGTATAAACAACAGGCAGACTATAAAGGGTGCAATGAAAGAGCTTGTATCACAGGCAGAAGAAAACGATAACGTAAATACAATATATGTTGTTGATGATAACAATATATATTATGGAGCAATAGATTTAAAAGATCTTATTGTTGCAAGGGAGTATCAGAAGCTTGAAGATATAATCAGTACATCTTATCCATATGTATATGCTCATGAAAAGATGAGCGAATGTATCGAAGACTTAAAGGATTACAGTGAAGATTCAATTCCAGTATTAAACAAAGATAAAGAAATAATAGGTGTTATCACATCTTCTGATATAGTAGAAGCTGTTGATGAAGAGATGAGTGATGATTATGCAAAGCTTGCTGGTTTAACTGAGGAAAATGACCTTACAGAGGGACTTTTTGCCAGTATGAAAAAAAGACTTCCATGGCTTATATTATTACTGTTTTTAGGTATGGGAGTATCATCAGTAGTAGGCATATTTGAAAATGTTGTATCACAGCTTGCGATTATTGTATGTTTCCAGTCACTTATACTTGATATGGCAGGTAATGTTGGAACACAGTCACTTGCTGTTACAATCAGGGTGCTTATGGATGAAGATATATCAGCTAAACAGAAGTTAGAGTTTGTGTTAAAAGAAATGCGTATAGGCTTTGCTAATGGTCTGTTGTTAGGCTCTATGGCATTCGTATTGCTTGGCATATATATTATTGTTGTAAAAGGCAAGCCATGGCACTACGCATTCGCTATATCAGGCTGTGTTGGAGTGTCGCTACTGCTGGCAATGCTCATATCCAGCCTTATAGGAGTGCTTACACCTATGTTTTTCCATAAGATAAAGATAGATCCTGCAGTAGCTTCAGGACCACTTATAACAACTATCAATGACCTTGTTGCAGTTGTTACATATTATGGACTGGCTGCCATCGTTCTTATAGGTATGCTGCATATAACGGGTTAATATACATTTTATAATATTTATAATATTTAAAATGTTTAAAATCATATTTAACGATTGCAAAATATTAGGATAGAGTGTAAAATTGTAGCGTATATTTTTGAGGATTGTGCTTATACAGAGTATCAAAGCAGGAAAATCCACAGTATATATAGAAAAAATAGGAGAAATAGTGGAAACATTATAAAGGATTATGGAAGAATTACTTGAGATATTAAAGAGTTTACACCCAGAGGTTGATTATGAAACAGAGGATAAGCTTGTAGACGATAAGATTTTGGATTCGTTCGATATCGTTACATTGATGTCAGAAATCTGGGAGCACTTTGGAGTAGAGATATTAGCAGAGCATCTAGAAGCTAAGAACTTTAATTCTGCACAGGCTATATATAATCTTATCGAAGAATTAGAAGATTAATTATGTGCTGTCACACTGAGGAGTATAGTATTAGTCTAACCCTTAGAGTGACAGCTTTTTAGTGTGATAATAAAACTAAGGAAAAGGACGATATGTTATTTACATCTTATAAGTTTATTTTATTTTTATTAATATTGTTTATATTATACTATGCAATACCGTCAAAACATCAGTGGAAGCTGCTGCTTATTTTCAGTTATGCTTTTTATTTGTTTGCAGGACCTAAGTATATAATATATATACTTGTATCATCTGTAACTATACATATAACAGCATTATTAATACAGAAGATTACAGATGAACAGAAAGAATATCTGGCAGCTAATAAAGAAACAATGACGAGGGAAGATAAGAAGGAGTACAAGCTTTCATGCAAATCAAGACAGAGAAAATGGCTTGTGTTAGGACTTCTTATTAATTTTGGTATATTATTTGGCGTAAAATATACTGGATTTTTTATTAAAAATGCCAATTCATTTATGAGTATCTTTGGGAAAAATGATATTTTTCCTTCTGTTAATATTGTACTGCCATTAGGTATTTCATTTTATACACTTCAGGCAACAGGATATTTGATAGATGTATACAGAAATGTAGTCAGGGCACAGACAAATATTTTCCGTACATCATTATTCATATCTTTCTTTCCGCAACTGATACAGGGTCCTATAAGCCGATATGGAGATTTATCTAAAACTCTATATGAGGCACATGCATTTGACAGTGCTGAGTTCTTTAAAGGAATACAGCGTATCATATGGGGCTTTTTTAAGAAGATGGTGATTGCAGATTGCGTTGCCACAGGTGTTCTTACTATAGTTGGTGACTTAAGTACTTACAATGGAGCATATGTACTGGTTGTTATATTCCTTTATACGTTAGATTTATATGCTGATTTTACAGGTGGAATAGATATAACTATAGGAATTGCACAGTCACTTGGAATAAAGGTTGCAGAGAACTTTGATCATCCGTATTTTTCAAAAAGTCTTAAGGAATATTGGAGAAGATGGCATATTACCATGTGCGAATGGTTCAGGATATATGTGTTTTATTCAATATCGTCAGGTAAGACAATAAAGAAAGTAACTAAATTTACTAGAAATCATTTTGGTGAATATATAGGAAAAAGACTGCCTGTATATGCTACCTCTTTTATAACATGGTTTGCTACAGGTATATGGCATGGTGCAAGCTGGAATTTCATACTGTGGGGATTATTAAACTGGATTATTCTTATGGTATCAGAGGAATTCGAACCACGTTATGAGAAGTTCCACGAAAAGAATGGATGGAGCAATACATTGGCATACAGGATATTTCAGATGCTAAGGACATTCTTACTTGTGAGCTGTCTGAATCTGTTTGACTGTTATGCGACAGTATCAGAAACAATGAGAGCATTTGCTTCTATATTTACAGCAGGTAACTGGAATATATTATTTAACGGTACACTGCTTAATATAGGATTAAAACAGACTGATTATCTGGTTCTTTTAATTGGTACATTTGTTATGCTTTTAGTAAGTGTCATACAAAGAAAAGGTTCTATCAGGGACAGACTTAATGAGAAGCCATATATATTACGTGCGTTTATATGGGGAATACTTGTTATATGCATATTAGTATTTGGAACTTATGGTATCGGTTATGACAGCAGTCAGTTTATATATAACAGATTCTAGGGATTGAAACACACTTTAAAGATGGGAAAAATATGAGTAAAAAGAAGAAATTAATCAGAATTATTAGTACTTTTATTATATTTGCGGTTGTCTTTATGTTGATTCAGAGGCTGCTTATGCCTAAGTATGTTGATGATGTCGTAGAAGGCAATCTTATAAAAGAATATTATCAGGAAGAAAATAAAGATTATGATGTTATCTTTATAGGTGACTGTGAAGTATATGAAAATTTCTCGCCGGTCAAGTTATGGACAGAATATGGAATTAACAGTTACATTAGAGGAAGTGCTGAACAGTATATATGGCAGTCTTACTATCTTTTAGAAGACACATTAAGATATCATAAACCACAGGTTGTTGTGTTTAATATACAGTCTTTGCAGTTTAATGAGTCACAGTCAGAGGCATATAACAGAATGACTCTTGATGGCATGAAGTGGTCAATGTCAAAGGTGAATGCTATTAATGCATCTATGAAGGAAAATGAGCATTTTATAGAATATGTATTTCCACTGCTTCGTTATCATTCAAGATGGAATGAGCTGACAGCATCGGATGTAAAGTATATGTTTAAGCAGCCGGATAAAATATCACATAATGGCTATTATATGAGAGTTGATACAAAGCCAGCCAATAATGTGCCAAAGGGGAGAATGCTTACTGACTATAGTTTTGGTGATAACGCATGGAAGTATCTTGATAAAATGCGTGAATTGTGTGATAAAAACGGAATAACACTACTACTTGTAAAAGCACCAAGTCTTTATCCATACTGGTATGACGAATATGACGAGCAGGTAGTTGACTATGCAGATAAGTATAATCTTACTTACATCAATCTGTTGAAAAAGTCAGATGAAACAGGTATAGATTATCAGACAGACACATATGATGCTGGTCTTCATATGAATCTGTCAGGAGCGGAAAAACTATCAGTATATATTGGAAATATTTTACAAAATTATATGAATGTATCAGACAGAAGAGATAATAAGGAATTGTCTGATATATGGAATAAAAAGATAGGTGAATATGAAGCTGATATAAAGAAACAGTGCGAATATTACAATGTTACATTACAAAGATGATGTAAAATATCAGCAAGGTAGAAAAGGAAGGATAAAATGTGTGGAATAAGCGGGATATTTAACTGGAATAAGAAAGAGGAAATAAGCAGAAACATACTTGATAATATGTTAGAAAAGATAAAGCATAGAGGTCCGGATGGAAAAGATATGTATGTAGATGACTGTGTGGGGCTTGGATTTAACAGACTTAGCTTTCTGGATCTGAATGGTGGTATGCAGCCTATTTCCAATGAAGATAACAGTATTGTAATGGTGTGTAATGGAGAAATCTTTAACTATAAAGAATTAAGAGCCGGACTTATAAAAAATGGACATAAATTTCGTACAGAAACAGATATCGAAACTATAATACATCTGTATGAAGAGGAAGGTGTAGAATGTGTTAAAAAGTTAAATGGACAGTTTGCAATAGCACTTTATGACAAGAATAAGAAAACTCTTATGCTTGTAAGGGATCATGTAGGAATATGTCCGTTGTTTTATACAGCATGTGATGAAAGAATCATATTTGCATCAGAGATAAAGGCTATACTAGAATATCCTAAGATAGAGCGAAGGATTAATATGAAGGCTGTTGACCAGCTTATGAATTATCCGGGTGTGGTATCGCCTGATACATTTTTTAAGAATATATATTCAGTAAAGCCTGGACACATGCTTATTATAAAACCTCATGAAGATATTAAAGATGTTGAATACTGGGACCTTATATATAAGAATGATGAGGAAGATAAGGGCGAAGCTTACTATGTTGAAAAATTAAGAGAACTTTTAAAGCAGGCAATATCAAGAAGACTTATAGCTGATGTTCCTATTGGATTCTATGTATCAGGTGGACTTGACAGCTCAATGGTTGCCTGTTATATAGGAAAATATCTTCTTAACAGTTACTATTCATTTTCAGCCGAGATAGGAGAGGGAGATCTTGATGAAAGCCGTTTCCAGAGGCTTGTACATGAGCGTGTAAAGTCAGAACATCTTAAAGTAAAAGTAGCAGAAGATGAGATATGGAATAATATACCGGATGTTATATATCATGCAGAAAGTGCTGTAAAGGAAAGCTACGATACAGCAGCATATCTTCTTTCACAGCTTGTAAGCACAACTCCTGCAAAGGCTGTTCTTACAGGTCAGGGAGCAGATGAATATTTCTATGGATATGTTGGATATATGGTAGATGCTTTCCGTAGAATGACAAAGGATAAGATGACAAAGGAAGAATGTGAGATTAACGAAAGATTATGGGGAGATCCATATTTCCAGTTTGAGAGGAATCATGGGGAAATACGAAAAATACATACCAGGTTATACAGTAAAGATATCCGTACAGAGATAGACAGTTTCTCAGCATTTGCAACAAGTCCTATAGATGTAAATAAAGTAAAAGGATTAAGTTCACAGAAGAGAAGGTCATATATTGATAACAAATTAAGATTGTCAGATCATCTTCTTGGGGAACACGGCGACAGAATGTTTTTTTCGCATTCAATCGAGGGAAGACATCCATTCCTTGACAGGGAGCTTATAGATTTTGTTATCACAATTCCTGATAAATATAAGCTTAGGGGAGTTAATGAAAAGTATATCTTGAAAAAAGCTGGTGAAGGGATAGTTCCGGATGAGATTCTTAAAAGAAAGAAGTTCCCGTTTCAGGCACCAGGCATGTCAGCTATGATTAAGAAACCTGCCAAGATAGATTATCTTAACGAGGAGCTTATAAGAAAACAGGGGATATTTGATGCTGATTATGTTCTTGAACTAAAGAAGATGTACAGTTCTAAAGATTTCAAGCTTATGGGTGCATATGAGATAGACTATCTGCTTATAGTGATGACAGTTACTATGTTATGTGAACAGTATTCATTAACTTTGTAGATTGACCTTTGTATTATGAATTATGTAAAAGGTCATATTTGTAAAGATCGGAGATATATATGAAAAATAAAGTGGGATTAAAGGATTTTATCAGAAAGAACATGAAAGCGGTTATTGCTATAGCAGTGGTTATAATAGCAGTTGTTGCAGCGGTTATTGTGCTTGTTGTGTATGAGCATGGGCTTGTTTATAAGGTATGCAGGGTCGAAGCCGGAGTATCCATAGATGTAGCTGAATTTTTGAAGAAAAATGATGAAAAAGCTTACATAGACGGATATGGAAAAACAATAGACGCAGATGTTCCAGGAGAATATGTAATCAATGTAAAAACAGGATTATTTAAGCATAAGTCAAAGCTTATAGTTATGGATACTATAGCTCCTGAATTAGAAGTTCAGGATATGACAGCTGGTTATGGTGAAAGCATAGAAGCTGAACGGTTTGTTTCAAGATTATCAGATGCTACACAGGTAACTGTATCATATGCGAAAGAACCTGATTTTAAAAAATATGGTATGCAGACTGTAACTATATGTGCAACAGATATGGGAGGCAATACTACACAAAAGAGTGCACAGCTTATGGTATGGCCTGTAAAGAATAAGATGACATTAGAGGCGGGCAGTGAAAAGCCGGG
>OHCE01000571.1_pt1 | contig 17207 bp, 12 predicted proteins | sample 1577571 | NCBI WGS metagenome assembly OHCE01 (sample SAMEA3879505, study PRJEB24766) | human gut metagenome | biome: human-associated habitat; feature: feces | place: USA | collected 1985/1987 | reverse complement strand
ACCTATAGTTAAATATGCAGAACAGTTTGGCGTTATAGTAGCTATAGAGCCTGTATGGAAGCATATAGTCAACACAGTTGAGAGGGCAAGAAAGGTGCTTGATGCTATAGATTCTCCAAACCTTCAGATTATATTTGACCCTGTTAACCTTCTTTATACAGGAAACATTGATAAACAGGATGAGATTATAGAAAAGGCATTTGACCTGTTATTAAAAGATATCGCAGTAGTCCACTGCAAGGATTATGTAGTTGAGAATGATGAGCTCAAGTCAATAGCAGCAGGAACAGGTGGACTTAATTATCCACTATTGCTTAAGAAGATCAAAGAATATAAGCCATATGTTCATTGTACACTTGAGAATACTGTTCCAGAAAATGCAGTGGCAACAAGAGAATTTATGGAAAAGTTATACGCTGAGGTATAATTATAACCATTATCGAACGAGTAAATTATAATATAATGAGCGCAAAAGAAAAGGAAGCGGCTGCGAAGCAGACATTTACTTTTCTTGCGCCATTAACGAACGAACAGTCATGCGAAGCAGGACGAAAGAGCGCGATAGCGCGGGTTCGTGAGTATAGGAGCAGATAAAGAGTAAATTATAATATAATAAAACAGTCATATACAGGCTGTGCACCCGGATTATAGATACACGAGGGGGAGAGATTATATGCCAGAGAGCAATATAGAATTAGCAGGAAATAAGAATATTAAGACAAGCGAAGTAGAAAAATCAGTGGATACGCCGGCAGATTTTACAAGCCCGGAGGAGCTTTATAATGACCTTATAGAAAAAGTTAAAATGTACCATCCATCATCTGACCTTTCAGATATAGAACGTGCATATAAGGTTGCAAAAAAGGCTCATGAAGGTCAGTTTAGAAAGTCAGGTGAGCCATATATTATACATCCACTTTGTGTTGCTATTATATTAGCAGAGCTTGAGCTTGATAAAGAGTCTATTATAGCTGGTCTTTTACATGATGTTGTTGAAGATACTGTTATGACAAGTGAAGATGTGGCAAAAGAATTCGGCGATGAGGTTGCACTTTTAGTAGATGGAGTTACAAAGCTTACACAGCTTAACTATCAGCATGACAAGATAGAAGTGCAGGCAGAAAACTTAAGAAAAATGTTTCTTGCTATGGCTAAGGATATAAGAGTTATTCTTATAAAGCTTGCCGACAGACTTCACAACATGCGTACAATGCAGTACCAGTCACCAGCAAAGCAGGTGGAAAAGTCCAGAGAGACTATGGATATATATGCTCCTATAGCACATAGGCTTGGTATATCTAAGATTAAGGTAGAATTAGATGATCTTTCCATGAAATATCTTATGCCAGATACTTACAATGACCTTGTAAAGCAGGTGGATATCAACAGACCGGGTAGAGAAGCATTTATAAAGAGCATAATCAAGGAAGTCGGTATGCATATAAGCAATGCCGGTATAGAAGCAGAGATAGATGGAAGAGTTAAGCATTTCTTCTCAATCTATCGAAAGATGGTTAACCAGAATAAGACACTTGATCAGATATATGATATATTTGCAGTGCGTATTAAGGTTGACACAGTTAAAGACTGTTATGCGGCTTTAGGTGTAATACATGAGATGTACAAGCCTATTCCAGGAAGATTCAAGGATTATATAGCTATGCCTAAGCCTAACATGTATCAGTCACTGCATACAACACTTATAGCATCCAATGGACAGCCTTTTGAAGTACAGATAAGAACATATGAAATGCATAGAATAGCAGAATATGGTATTGCAGCTCACTGGAAGTATAAAGAAGGCAAAACAGGTGAGACAAACAAGAGTGAAGAGGCCAAGCTTAGCTGGTTAAGACAGATACTTGAATGGCAGAGAGATATGTCAGACAATAAAGAATTCTTATCATCTATTAAGAATGACCTTAATCTGTTTTCTGATTCGGTATATTGTTTCACACCTACAGGAGATGTAAAGACACTTCCGGCAGGTTCTAACCCTATAGATTTTGCTTACAGTATTCATAGTGCTGTAGGCAATAAGATGGTAGGTGCAAGAGTTAACGGAAAGCTTGTTAATATTGATTATGAGATAAAAAATGGTGACAGAATCGAGATTATAACTTCACAGAACTCAAAGGGACCAAGCCGTGACTGGTTATCTATGGTTAAGTCCACACAGGCACGTAACAAGATCAACCAGTGGTTTAAGCAGGAACTTAAGGAAGACAATATAATAAAGGGTAAGGAGCTTATATCAAACTATTGTAAAGGAAAGGGCATAGTTCTTTCAGAGATAAATAAGCCTGAATTCGTAGAAAAGGCCTTAAGAAAATATGGCTATAAGGACTGGGATTCTATCATGGCTGCCGTCGGACATGGAGCTTTAAAAGAAGGGCAGATAGTCAATAAGCTTAATGAAGAATACTTAAAGACAAAGAAGGCTGAGATTACAGACAAGCAGGCACTTGAACAGATAGCAGCAAGTGAAAGCAAGGAAAAGGAGAATGATAATAAAAAGGGCAAGGGTGGAATCGTTGTTAAAGGAATCCATGATGTTGCGGTCAGATTCTCCAGATGCTGTAATCCTGTTCCAGGTGATGAAATAGTAGGCTTTGTTACAAGAGGAAGAGGTATCTCAATCCACAGAACAGACTGTATCAACATACTAAACTTCCCGGCAAGTGAGCGTGCAAGACTCATAGAAGCAGAGTGGGAACAGACAGAGAACAAAGATGAAAAATACAGTGCCGAGATTAACATATTTGCAGGTAACAGAAAAGGTCTTATTGTTGATATATCAAGATTGTTTACAGAAGCTAACATAGACGTAAGATTCATGAACAGCCGTGTAAACAAGAAGAATATTGCAACTATTAACTTAGGATTTGTGGTATCAGGTAAGGAAGAGCTTAACAGACTTATCGACAAGCTAAGAAAAATAGATGGTGTCACAGATATTGAGAGAGCTACGGGCTGATAAAGACAAGTACCGGCAGAAAATGTATTATCTGAATTCAGATAATGCAGAAGCTTGTGTGCAGTGGATATAGCAATATAGAATGTAAATAGCAAACATAATGTGTAAAATATAGCATATAAATGTTACAGTTTAGAGCCGTTGTCGGGATTATTCTTGATAACGGCTTTTTGATAGCATATAATGATATTACGATGATATATAGGTTCTCGTAAATTGCAAAGCAATGGGTTGGGCTATATGCATTAATTGGTGGCAAATATTAAAAATAATAATATAAAGAAAAGGAAAAGTTATGTATAAAATAGATTCAAGAATATTAGGAATGGTAGGCACTAACTGCTATCTGTTATGTAATATGGATATTAAAGAGTGTGTTCTTATAGATCCAGCAGACAGCCAGGATGAGATAAGCAGAATGATAGATGAATCAGGATGCAGCCTTAAGGGAATATTGTTAACACATGGACATTTTGACCATATTATGGCAGCAGATGCCGTAAGAGATAAATATGGTGTTAAAGTATATGCATCATGTGATGAGAAGAATACACTTGAACAGCCACATATTAATCTTGGTGAAGCATATGGGCTTAAGCTTTCAGTAAAAGCAGATGTATGGCATAAAGATGGCGAAATACTTAAACTTGCAGGATTTGATATAGAAGCACTTCATACTCCGGGACATACAGAAGGTGGAAGTTGTTATTATATAAGAGAAATAGGAGTGATTTTTTCAGGAGATACATTATTCTGTGGCTCAGTTGGAAGAACGGATTTTCCTGGAGGTAGCATGAGCGAAATAGTGCGTTCAATAAAAGAAAAAGTAATGGTACTTCCTGATGATACGAAGGTATATCCGGGACACGGAGAAGGCACAAGCGTTGGTTATGAAAGAGAGAATAATCCGTTTCTGGTGAATTAAGATTTTCAATTTAGAATTGATTTATAAATTTTATATTTTATGTATATATAGACTAGACAGAATATTTAATATTGTGTGCAGGTAGTGTTTTTTGGGGAAGCTGTGTACAGAGAGGAACAATGATGATATATATTAAAATAGACGATAATACATTTTATGATGATGCCATAGTGCTGGTGCGTTCATTCTATCCCAGAACAGAAGTTACAGCATATAAAGAAAGCGATAGTTCAAGTGATAATCAGAAAGACAAATTAAAAAATAATTTGAAAGATAATTCAAAAAACGATTCAAAAGATATGTCGGATGATATGGTTATAGACATAAAGGTACCAGATGTTACAGGACTTAACAAAAGCCAGATGCATGATAAGTTCAAGTCATATCTATACGACTATCTTAGTAAAAAGACCGGAAAGACACTTCCGTGGGGATATCTTACGGGAGTGCGCCCAAGTAAGATAGCATATATGATGCTTGAAGATGGTGAAAGCGAAGAAACGATAAAAAGACATTTTATGGATAAGCATAAGGCAAGTGAGCAGAAAGCAGAACTTGCACTTAATGTGGCCAGAAAAGAAATGGATATATTGAATCGTATAGATTATAAAAATGGTTATAGTCTGTATATAGGAATTCCATTCTGCCCAAGTATATGCTTGTATTGTTCATTTTCATCATATGCACTTGGAGCCTATAAAGATTACGTTGATAGTTATCTTGATGCACTTATTAAGGAAATGGAATTCGTATCAGGAGCCATGAAGGGGAGAAGACTTGATACAGTATACTTTGGTGGTGGTACACCAACAACGCTTAGTGCAGCGCAGCTTGACAGACTGATAACAGAACTTAAAAGACTGTTTGATATAGATGGATGTCATGAATTCACAGTAGAAGCAGGTCGTCCAGATAGTATAACACTTGATAAGCTTAAGGTGCTTAAGAAACATAATGTTGGAAGAATCTCTATCAATCCACAGACGATGAATCAGAAAACGCTTAATCTGATAGGCAGGAAGCATACTGTAGAACAGATAAAGAATGTATACAATATGGCAAGAGAAGAAGGCTTCGATAATATAAATATGGATATAATACTTGGTCTTGTCGGTGAGGATGTTGACGAAGTAAAGCATACACTTAGCGAGATACAGGCTATGAATCCGGAAAGTCTTACGGTACATTCACTTGCCATAAAGAGAGCAGCCGCGCTTAATATATGGAGAGATAAGTACAAGCAGCTGTCAACAAAAAATACGGATGAGATCATAAGAATGACAGAGGAAACAGCAAAAAAGCTTGATATGGAACCATATTATATGTACAGACAGAAGAATATGGCTGGAAACTTTGAAAATGTAGGATATTCAAAGGAAGGTAAGGAGTGTATATATAACATACTTATTATGGAGGAAAAACAGACCATAATAGCATGTGGAGCCGGAGCAAGCAGCAAAGTTGTTTTCCATAATGAGTCGGATGATAATCATTCAGTAAGGATTGAGAGAATAGAGAATGTCAAGGATGTAAGGAATTATATCAGCAGAATAGATGAGATGATTGAAAGAAAGCGGGAATTCTTTAAAGATAACCAGTTCTAGGAAGATATAAAATATAACAGTTGTGAGTTTGTCAGATAAAGTACATAAGTGGGGCGAAGCATTAAGAGACATGTTCTTAATGCTTACATCCCACTTATTGTTTAATATTTAAGCGGGCAAAAAACTACTACAGCTTTTTTTTAATAGCCTCTCTTTTATCAATATCAATATCAAGTATGTCCATAGCTTCATCAGCAGATTTGCCAAGCTTTGTCATGATATTTTTAATGGCATCGATAGCTGCGGTTATACGTCCTTCCTCAAGTCCAGCAGCACGCCCTTCCTCAAGTCCAGCAGTGCGGGCTTCTTCACGGAGAATCTCCATAACGCCTTCTTCATCGTATTCAAATATACTCACATCAATCACCTCTTCTCTATGCTTTATAAAGAAATCTGATAGAATATCCTCTTTTATACATTCATCTACAGCTTCGATAACTGATGTCCTGACATCCAGACCGGATAAATCTATTTTATTACGTACTTTGGTGACAAAAGTCATATAATCTCTGAGTGACTTGCAGCGGTTTAATATGTTATCCGTGAATAATCCGTTTATGGCTGGTCTGATATTATTATCAAAAATGTTGTCATCAGTAGTGTTATATATAATATCAGTTGCTTCTTCAGCAGGATTAAGATTAATAACCGTAACAATTAATTCAAGCTCTGGATGCTTTGTAGGATGTTCAAACATATCTGACAGCTTAAGAATTTTAATACGCTCTTTCATACGTTCTCTTCCATTATAGAATGTAATAAAATGTGGAGTTGGAATCTTAAGCATACTTCTTTTATGAAGCATATTATTAGGAAATATATTCCTGTATACTTCTGAGCCATAGTGTAAGAACCTTAATGGCATATTAAAATTAAGTGATGACTGCTGTTCAAACATATATAACTCATAGCTGAATACAAATGAGGCATCATTCTTATACTTCATATACACGCCACCTTTTAGCGTTGTTATGCTAAGATTATCAGTGTCTGTATGAGATGAGTTATTCAGGGCATTGTATAAATCCAGTAAATTCTTCTTATCTGAATATAATAGACAAAATACGTTATCACTATATCGTTTGGTTGTAGTAGAGGAGCTACTGTCATTTTTAATAATTATATTGTTATCAGTGTTTTTGTTGTAATAATTATTATCTTTATCGTTAATTTTCATAAGCAAAATCTCCTTAAAACTTCATTTATTCAATAAGTAAAATTAACAACAGGCAATTCTGCTATGAAATCATATATATTTTAACATGTGGTCAAATATATAACAAGTGAGTTGTTACATCAGGTACATCATATGATAAAATGATCATAATATAGAATCATGCCTTGTTGTGTATATATGGGTATAATCTGATAATAAAATGCTGTACTGAATCCAGTGTGATACATAAGAAATGCGTAATATAGAACTTTAATATAAGCGTATAATACACATTCAAGACTTAATTAAGTATAGTTATACTATATAATACATAATTTGAAATGTCAATATATAATAAATAAAAAATACAAAAAATATATAGGATAAATATATAAACCTTGATGGACTTATAATAAAATAGAAAGTCTGAAATACATACAGAAGAATCGTTACCAAAAGAGCAAAATAAAGAGGAGAGTGATGAGAAAAACAGATACATAGAAGCGGTATATCATATATATGCAAAGGCAAAATTCTGTCCGGCAGAAAAGTGTGGAAAAGTGAATATGTAAGAGATGTGCTGGAAGAATATCGCAGAAAGATATAAAGAGAATGCAGAATACTTAAGCACAAGATACACTAAGGCAGCAGATATATACTATAGATTGTATTATGTGTATTGTGATGAGACTACGTGGCAGAGGGAGAGAGCGGAGAATGGGAGATGACTTAGTATCTTTTGAAAGTGATAGTAGTTGCTTTTCAAGTATCCTGTGATTCAGAATTTACACTAAACAATCTGACATTGTTTGCAGGTAGAAATTCAATTGGAAAGTCTATGGTGATTCAGGCAATTCTGACTTTTGTTCAGGAAGGAAATTCAGATTCAGCAGTGTTATGAGAATGTTTGGCTATAGAAGAGGAGATAGGTTCAGGTAAATATAATAAAGTAATAATGGTGGACAGATAAAGAATTCATTTCATCTGTCCACTATTATTGTTATATGGATTTGTTGACATGTAAACAGTAACATGCTTATTGTATTATTTTTAATAACTAGTATAGCAACTTGACAATTATATTTTGTGTGCGTATAATTTTCTAGATTAAACCATTAATATATGATAGAAAATTAATGAATATTTAATTTATTAAACATCATACATGAGCATGTTGTTAGTTATTGTCGTAAGTAAAACATATTTTTTGAGGCAAAGGGGATAGTAACATTTAAACGACTTTACATCATATATGAGAGTTTTATACGTAATACGGAGGAATAAATGAAAGTAGTATTATTAGCCGGTGGTTTCGGAACAAGAATAAGTGAGGAAAGTCAGTTTAAGCCAAAGCCAATGATTGAGATAGGTGGAAAGCCTATTTTATGGCATATTATGAAGGAGTATGCATACTATGGTTTTGATGAATTTATCATATGTGCAGGTTACAAGCAGTATGTAATAAAAGAATGGTTTGCAGATTATTTCCTTCATAACAGTGATATCACATTTGATTTCACTAAGGGAACTAATGATATGATTATTCATGAGCAGCACTGTGAGCCATGGAAGGTAACTGTAGTTGATACAGGACTTAACACTATGACAGGTGGAAGAATCAAGAGAGTCCAGAAGTATGTAGGCGATGAACCATTCCTTATGACTTATGGAGATGGAGTATGTGATGTTGATATATCAAAGCTTGTAGATTTCCATAAGAACCATGGCAAGATTGCTACACTTACAGCAGTTATGTTAGAGCAGCAGAAGGGCGTGCTTGATATCGGTGGTGACAATGCAGTTAAGTCCTTTAGAGAGAAGAGCCACATGGATGGAGCTCCAATCAATGCCGGATATATGGTGTTAAATCCTGAAATATTTGACTATATTGAAGGTGATGATACAGTCTTTGAGAAGGAACCACTTGAAAAGCTTGCAAAAGAAGGACAGCTTATGTCATACATGCACAAGGGCTTCTGGCAGTGCATGGATAACAAAAGAGAGATGGATATGCTTGAGAAGTATCTTGCCACAGGAACAGCTCCTTGGAAGAAGTGGTAAATTCACAGGTGGCAGATTATATAGAATTATATAAGATGAATATTTATATGTTTTAAGATAGTTGATAAGCAGAAAGGTTATATACAAAGATGGATTTAAGCTTTTATAAAGGAAAGAAAGTCCTTGTAACAGGACATACAGGTTTTAAGGGTTCATGGCTCTGCAGGATACTTGTAAAGGCAGGTGCCCAGGTAACAGGATATTCACTTGTACCACCTACAACACCTAATCTTTTCTCTATGGCAGATGTAGAGAACAACATAAACTCAGTAATAGGAGACATAAGAGATCTTGAACATTTAAAAAAGGTGTTTGAAGAAACACAGCCAGAAATAGTGCTTCACCTGGCAGCACAGCCAATCGTAAGGGATTCTTATAAAGACCCTGTATACACATATGAGACTAATGTCATGGGTACAGTGAATATATGTGAATGTGTAAGGCTTAACCCATGTGTAAAGTCATTCCTTAACGTGACAACAGATAAGGTATACCACAATAACGAATGGGCTTGGGGCTACAGGGAAAATGAGCCTCTGGACGGATATGACCCATATTCTAACAGCAAGTCATGTTCAGAGCTTGTAACACACAGCTATATCAATTCATTTTTTAATGATATGGATGTTGCAGTATCAACAGCAAGAGCTGGCAATGTTATAGGTGGTGGTGATTTTGCCAACGACAGAATCGTTCCGGACTGTGTAAGGGCTGCTGTAAAGAAAGATGATATAGTTGTACGTAATCCACATTCAACAAGACCATACCAGCATGTCTTAGAACCACTTGCAGCTTATCTTATGATAGCCATGAAGCAGTACGAAGATAAGAAGTATGCAGGCTTTTATAACGTAGGTCCGGATGAGAGTGACTGTATAACAACAGGAACACTTGTTGATACATTCTGTAACAAGTGGGGAGAAGGACTTAAGTGGATAAACAAGTATGACGGAGGTCCACACGAGGCTAACTTCTTAAAGCTTGACTGTTCTAAGTTAAAGACGACATTTGGCTGGAAGCCAAGATGGAATTTTGATATGGCTATAGAAAAGTCAGTAGAATGGTCAAAAGTATATGCATCTAGCGGAGACGTTGTTGCATGTCTTGATAAGGAAATTGATGAATTCTTTAATGATTAAGCTAAAAAGATATATTATTAGCTTTCTTTCGACCCCGACATCAATATATTATTTTAGAAATAAAAATGCGGAAATATAAAAATTTTGGAATATAACAAATATAGAATGGAGAAAAGTATGTTTGAAAACAAGAACGAATTAGAAGCAAGAGAAGAAATTCTTGGAATTGTTGATGAATACTGCAAGAAGTATCATAACCAGAAAAAGTATAAGGAAGGGGACAGAATTCCTTATGCAAGCCGCGTATATGACAGCAAGGAAATGATGAATCTTGTAGACTCAGCACTTGAGTTCTGGCTTACATCAGGACGTTATACAGATGAGTTTGAAAAGAAGCTTGGCGAATATCTTAATGTAAAGTATGTATCAGTAGTAAACTCAGGTTCATCAGCCAACCTCAACGCATTTATGGCACTTACATCACCACTTCTTGGTGACAGAAGAATAAAGAGAGGCGATGAGATAATAACAGTAGCAGCAGGCTTCCCAACAACAGTAACACCAGCTATCCAGTATGGTGCTGTTCCAGTATTCGTAGATGTTACTATTCCACAGTATAACATCGATGTAACAAAGCTTGAAGAAGCTTACTCAGATAAGACAAAGGCAGTCATGATAGCACATACACTTGGTAATCCTTTTGACTTATCAGCAGTAAAGGAATTCTGTGATAAGCATAATCTCTGGTTAGTAGAGGACAACTGTGATGCACTTGGTTCTAAGTATACAATCAATGGTGAAGAAAAGTTCACAGGTACAATCGGTGATATAGGAACAAGCAGCTTCTATCCACCACATCATATGACAATGGGTGAAGGTGGTGCTGTATACACAAACAATGCACTCCTTAACAAGTGTATCCGCTCATTCAGAGACTGGGGACGTGACTGCGTATGCCCATCAGGAAAGGATAACCTCTGCGGACACAGATTCGATAAGCAGTATGGAGAACTTCCATTAGGATATGACCATAAGTATGTATATTCACACTTTGGATATAACCTTAAGGCAACAGATATGCAGACAGCAGTAGGCTGTGCACAGCTTGAGAAGTTCCCTTCATTCGTTGAAAGAAGAAGACATAACTTTGACAGATTAAGAGCAGCGCTTGCTGATATCGAAGATAAGGTAATACTTCCAGTACCATGTGATAATTCAAGACCAAGCTGGTTTGGTTTCCTTATCACAGTAAAGGAAGGCATAGACAGAAAGGCAGTTGTAGAGTATATCGAAAACCACGGAGTACAGACAAGAAACCTTTTTGCAGGAAATCTTATAAAGCATCCATGTTTTGATGAGATGAGAGCAACAAAGGAAGGCTACAGAGTAGTTGGAAATCTTGATAATACAGACAGAATCATGAGAGATACATTCTGGGTAGGAGTATATCCAGGAATGACAGATGAGATGATAGATTATATGGCTAAGACTATAAAGGAAGCAGTTAATCAGTAATTAATCAGCCCTTATATCATATATGAGATTCTAATATATGATATAAGGGCTGATACGAGAGAGGAAAGATAGATGAAAGTAAGATTAGCGGATTATGTAGCAGATTTTCTTGTAAAGCATGGTGTTACAGATGTGTTTTCAGTAGTAGGTGGTGGTGCTATGCATCTTAATGATGCATTAGGACACAATGAGAATCTTAAGGTAACTTATAACCACCACGAACAGGCATGTGCTATAGCAGCAGAAGCCTATGCAAGAATAGATAACAGAATAGCAGCTGTATGTGTGACAACAGGACCAGGTGGAACTAATGCACTTACAGGAGTAGTAGGTGGATGGCTTGATTCAATACCTATGTTTATAATAAGTGGCCAGGTCCGTTATGATACAACTTCAAGATATGCACTTAAGTATACAGAAACTCCGTTAAGGGCTATGGGAGACCAGGAATATGACATAGTAAAGTCAGTATCAAACATGACTAAGTATGCAGTCATGATAGAGGATCCTATGGATATAAGATATGCACTTGAAAAGGCGTGGCATCTTGCGACAACAGGAAGACCTGGACCTGTATGGATAGATATTCCCGTTAACTTCCAGGGTGGATACATAGAAACAGAAGAACTTAGGGGATATGATCCAGCGGAAGATGATAAGCTTCTTCCACCAGAAGTTGATATGGATACTATAAAGACAGTTCTTGAAAAGATAAAGAATGCCAAAAGACCAGTGTTCCATGCAGGTTATGGCATAAGACTTTCAGGAGCTTATGAGGTGTTCAGAAAGGTTGCAGAAGAGCTTAATATCCCAATAGTAACTTACTGGAATGCCGTAGATCTTATAGAAGATGACAGTCCTATTTACTGTGGAAGAGCTGGAAATATGGGTGACAGACCAGGTAACTGGGCTATCCAGAATGCAGATCTTATATTAGCTGTCGGAACAAGAATATCAATAAGACAGACAGGGTATAACTGGAAGACATGGGCAAGGGCAGCCGAGGTAATAATGGTAGATATAGATAAGGCAGAGTTAAAGAAGCCTACTATACACGTAGAGATGCCGGTATGGGCAGATGCTAAAGATTTCCTTACAAAGCTTGAAAAAGAGGCAGTAAAGATGGCACCAGTGTCACATAGTGAAGAGTGGCTTGCAACTACACAGAAGTGGAAGAAAGAATATCCTGTAGTACAGCCAAGACAGTGGGAGGAGAACGGAAGCACCGCCAATGTATATGCATTTGTAAGATATATGAGCAGTAAACTGCCAGAAAACAGCCTTACGGCAGTATCCAACGGAGCATGCTGTGTTGTCGGCAATCAGGCTTATGTTATCCAGAAGGGAAGCAGAATGGCTAATAACAGCGCCGTAGCAAGTATGGGATATGGACTTCCAGCGGCTATCGGCACATGTATAGGTGGAAAGAGAAGAACAACTATATGTCTTGAGGGTGACGGCAGTATCATGATGAACCTTCAGGAACTCCAGACAATCATTACTAATAAGCTTCCAATAAAGATATTCCTTATTAACAACAATGGATATCACTCAATAAGACTTACGCAGAATAACCTTTTTAAAGAACATTGCAAGGTTGGTATAGGTCCGGAATCACAAGACCTTTCATTCCCAGAGTTTAAAAGGATAGCAGAAGCCTTTGGATATAAGTATTACAGTGCATCATCTAACGAAGAGATGAAAAAGACCGTTGATGAAGTGCTAAAAGAGGATGGACCATTATTCTGTGAGATATTTACTGATACTAAGCAGGTATGGGAGCCAAAGAGCAGCACAAAGCGTCTTGAAGATGGAACTTTAGTAAGCCCACCACTTGAAGACCTTGCACCATTCCTTCCAAGAGAAGAACTTAAGGAGATTATGTTTATTCCTTTGATGGATGAGGAATAGAAGGTGAATAATGAATATAAAAAATAAACAAGAATTAGATGAAATAATTCAATATGAAAGAGACATTTATATAAAGAAGTTATATCCCAATTCATTAAATAAAAACATTAAAAATAAAACTTTACTTTTTATGAAGGCCTTAAGAAAAGCTGAATATTTCAAAGGTAAATCAATATATAAATTAAAATATACATATTGGTATATGATTTACAAATTAATAAGTTTAATAACTAATGTTTCAATACCTCTATATGTGTTTGATAAAGGGTTACTTATTATACACTTACAAAACATTGTTGTTTCATCAGAGGTTTCTGTAGGAATGAATTGTTGTTTATTTCATAATACAACAATTGGAATAAAAATGGGAAATAAAAAAGATGGAGGAAAATGTCCAACAATAGGTTCTAATGTAACAATTTGTACAGGGGCTTGTGTATTAGGTGATATTTATATTCCAAATAATTGTGTTATAGCAGCAAATGCTGTTGTAATAGATTCTTTTGTTGATGAAAAAATAGGAATAGGCGGTATTCCAGCAAAAAAGATAAGTGTTATAGGTGATTGAAAATTACAAATATGAGGTGACTAGATGAATGTAGTATATTATAGTAGTGATTTTTTTTCAGAGATGTGCGGAGTATCAATAGAATCACTTTTAGAAAATAATACCAAAACAGATGAAATTAATATTTATATTGTCGAAGATAATATTTCAGATATAAATAAAGAAAGATTGTTGGAAATATCAAATAGATATAATAGAAATATTTTTTTTATTAAAATGCCAAGTCAAAATGATGTATATCCTAATGTTAAAATAAATTTAGGAAGAACTTATGCGAGAATGGCATTGGGAGAAATATTACCAGATAGTATTGATCGTGTTTTAAGTTTAGATAGTGATACATTAGTTGTTGATTCAATAGAAGATATGTATAATACAGAATTTGAGCCTAATCAGTATGTTGCTGGAGTTTATGATTGCGTTGGAGAGGCAATACAGAAAAGAGTATTAAATGTACAAGATAATGATTTATGCTATTGTAATGCGGGTATGTTTTTAATTGATTTAAAAAAATGGAGAGAATTAAATGTTGGTAAATTATTGTTAAATTCAGTTTTAGATAGTGCTAATAATGGAAATAAAATGTATTTTTTAGAACAGGATATAATGAATTTAACATTTTACAAGCATTTAAAACTATTGCATCCAAGATATAATATGTTGACATCTATATATTATTTTGATTATGAAGATGTTATACATATGAAAAAGCCAGTCAAATATTATTCTAAACAGGAAATAATTAATGCAAAAAAAAATCCTGCAATTTTACATGCAACAACCTGTTTTTATATAAAAAAGAGAATGTGGGTAGAAGAAAGTGATCATCCGTATTATGAATTGTATTTAAAATATAGAGAAAATACTGGATGGAATACAGAAGAGTTAATAAAAGATAGTAGAACTAATAGAAAAAAAATAATTGCAGAAATATGGCATTGTATGCCTAAAAAATGTGCTATTACAATAGCATCATTTGCAATAAATAATATTAGACCTATATATGCAAAAATTACGACTAAGATGAATATAAGCACAGTTGCTAATCAATCATCAACTTAAATGGAGAGTACTAATGGAGTTAGAAAATAAGTATAAATTAACTATAGCAATTCCAACATATAATGGTGAAAAAACAATAGAGAATTTGCTTGATAGTTTAATAATGCAATGTAATGAATCAGTTGAATTGTTGATAGTAGATAATTGCTCTATGGATAATACACCTAATATTATAAATAAATATAAGAATGATTATTCAAAGCTAAAATATGTTAGAAATGATGAAAATATTGGTCCTGATGCTAATTTTCTAAAATGTATGAAATTAGCAGAGGGAGAATATACATGGCTTATTTCAGATGATGATGTAGTTACTGATAATGCAATAAAAAATGTTTTGAATTATATAGAGAAATATAAGGATATTTCTTTGATATATGCAACAACTGTAGATTTTAGAGGAAAGTATGAAGGAATAGAAAATTGTCAAAACCATAAACCATTAGCAGATAATGATATATATACAAATGATAAAAAGATATTTATGAAGTATGCTGGATATTATTGGGGATTTATGTCTTCATTCATATGTAATACAAATAAATTTAACGAAATCAATAATCCAGAAAGATTTTACGGAACATATTGGTTACAAAGTTATATTCATGCTTTATGTGCCAAAGAAAAAGATTCTTATTTGGGAATTATTTCAAGTCCATGTATTGGTGCTGGTATATATGTTAATGTACCTAATTATGATAGTGCTACAGTAAATGGAATTTATTATAAAAAGATGTTTGATTTTATGATAAAGGAATGTAATTATGATAAAAAACAATTAAATAAATTATATTCAAAAAGAATATGTCATTTGAGTAGACATGACATTATAAAAGAAAAAGCATCAAATGAAAAGAAAATAAATAAAAAGACATTATATCAATGTACGTGTAGATTATTAAATGCTTGGATTACAGTATATCCGTTATTTTTAATACCTTCTTGTTTATGTAGAAAAGCATTAGAAATATATAAGAGAAATAGAGGGATGAAGGCAGCTATAGTTAATAATAGACCAGAGTAATTAAAGAAAATAGTAAAATTAATTATTTAAAACATTAGTAATTTGGATTTACGAGGAGAAAGTTTATGAAAAGAAAAATACCAGATTTGATTCAAAGCTTGCCAATGAATGTAATTACAAGAATGCATATAGAAAGAAATTATATTAGGATAATTAAATTTATAAACAAATTATTGAATAGGAAGAAAGATAATAGTTCAATTTATTATCCATTAGTTAGAAATAATAGATTATATGGAGATGAATTGTTGCTAAAAAAATATTCTAATACGAATAAAGACTTATATGCAATTATTGAGCATGGATTGTATTTTGGAAATAACATAGCTAAAGTTGGAAATGAATTTGAATGGGATTTGGGGTGCATTTTAACATTGGGGGATTATAGAAAAAATTTAATTAATAAAAATTATCCAGATTATTATTGTGAAACTATAGGACCATTGATTCATTATGCAGATGTTGATGAAGAATATATGGGAAATATAATAAATATGATATCTGCTGAAAAAAAAACACTATTATTTTTTCCGGTTCATGGCAATGAAAAATTTTCGCCTATTTATGATGCACGAAATACAATTAAAAAAATAATAGAAATAGCAGATATAAGAGAGTGCTATAACATAATAATATGTGTTTATTATGGCACAGCAAATATATATGAATCTATATGCAAAGAATTAAATAATAAGAGAATATTAATAACATCTTGTGGTAGTCGTTTTGATGATAAATTTTTATGTAGGCAAAAAGCATTGATACAGATAGCAGATGTTACAATGTCAAATAGTCTAGGAACACATATAGGATATTGTATATATATGGGTAAACCACACGTGTTATTGCCACAATCATTTTCATATGAAGGTAGTGAAGAAGAATTAGAAAAAGATTTTGGAAAAAATAATAGAAGTTCTAATTGGAAATCAGACTATGATAAAGAAATAGATAAATTCCAAAAGTTATTTTCATTATATTATAATACTATCACAGATGAGCAATTAGAAATATGTAATTATTATTGGGGGATAAATAAAGTAAAGTCAAAAGAGCAGATAAAAATTATATATGATAAATGTGAGAAATATGCATTAAAATATCAAAGGAGATAAAGTTGAATACAAAATTATACACACAAAGAAAAAAAATTATTTTAATAATAATTTGTGCATTTATAAGTCAACTTATTTTAATAGGATTGGCAGGTATTAAAGGGAATATAGTATATGATGTTTTATCTATTTTATTAATAACTGTAATTATGATATTTATATATTTATATCAACCAGAAATATTTTTAAAATATTTATGGTTTATTATTA
>OHCE01000559.1_pt1 | contig 17595 bp, 17 predicted proteins | sample 1577571 | NCBI WGS metagenome assembly OHCE01 (sample SAMEA3879505, study PRJEB24766) | human gut metagenome | biome: human-associated habitat; feature: feces | place: USA | collected 1985/1987 | reverse complement strand
GCATTGAACATAGTGTGCAGGACTGCCTGTAGCTTATATTTGTCGTCCGTTCATCACCAACTAATATTCAATTAAACAACAATTCCCCCCAAAAAGTAGTAGACAAAATATATAAAAATCCCCATGTGTTAAGCTCTGTTATTGGTGTATTAATAGAAAATGCTGAAAAAACATGACAATAAATATCAGATTATTGACTTAACATATTACAGCCATTACAATGAAAATAAATGGTGTGTATTAAAAGTATATAAAGAATACAAATACATCATATTAGCAGCATTATTAACATTATTACATATACCGGTAAAATAAATACATATGACAGCCGGATAAGATGACAATTAATATTAAAAGGGGTGGTCATTGATGAAATGCAATTATAAAAGAATGGCACTTTCAGCAGGAATGGCACTGGTTCTGGCAAGTATGCCTGTTACTGCCATGGCAGGAACTTTAAGAAACGGACATCCGAAGATTTCCAATATAAGTACAACTAGTATTATAAGTAAAACCAGTAATATCAGTACAGCTGCAGCTAATAGCAGCCTGATTAATAACAGAGCAGAAGTTATCCTTGATGGATTTACATATGATGATAAGACGGCAGCAGAGGAGCTTGTCTTAAGGCTTAGTGAAGCTGGCGTGAAGGTTGTTATATATGCAGATGGAATTCCACAGGAAAAGAAGACACAGAGTCAGGAGTTCCTTGGTGTTACGTGCAGCGATATTGTATTTAAGAATGGCTATCCGGATATGGATACTAAGCTTGGAGTGCTTTATCCTGATCTTTTCCCTAAAGGATATGCAACATGGCAGACAGTATATGTTACAGGTCTTGATAATACATGGGGAAGTGTCATGGACAACGGTCTTAAGCTTGATTTTTATGGTACAGTTAAGAACGATAACATAATAGTATGCGGTCTTAATCTGGCATACTACTATGGAGTGTCAGCTGATAAGTCTGTTGGAAGACTTCTTAGTGATATGATGGATATAACATCTGCACAGCTGCCTGAAAGAACTAACATAGAGCTTAAAGTAGAGCATGACGTGAACGGAATAACTATCACATCAGATTATGATAATGTAAATACAAGCCTTTCTTATCATGATATATTCGTATCAGATGAGTGGCTTGGAAAGAAGAATAATCTTACATATGTAAGAGCAGGAGTGACTAAGATAACGTTTAAGGTACCATACTTATGGCAGGGTTTGTGCGTGTCAGTGGCAGGTCTTATATTATCAGTTGCATGGGTGGTCGTTCTTGCAAGATTTAATAAAAAGCACCAGACACAGGAAATAAGAGAGGTTGTGAATGAAGATATTTGATACACATGCTCATTATGATGATGAAGCATTTGATAAAGACCGCGATGAATTATTAACAAGTCTTTTCAGCGGTGATATAGGAGCAGTTGTAAATGTAGGTGCAAGCCTTGAAGGATGTATAGAAAGTGTCAGGCTTGCAGAAAAATATGATAATATATATGCAGCTATAGGTGTTCATCCGGACGACTATGAGAGGCTGGAGCGAGGGGAGAACCCAAGGAATTCAGTGATAGATGATAATTCATATATAGCTGGAAACTTCATGGACTGGCTAAAGAAAGAGGCACTTACGAACAACAAGGTTGTTGCGATTGGAGAAATCGGACTTGATTATTATTATGATGAGCCGGGAAGAGAACTTCAGAAAAAGTGGTTTGCAAGACAGTTAGAGCTGGCAAGAGAGGTCGGCAAGCCGGTTATTATCCATTCAAGAGATGCATGTGCTGATACCATAGATATATTAAAAAGCGGACATGCCAGTGAGGTTGGAGGCATAATCCACTGCTATTCATATTCTAAAGAAACAGTTAAGACATTTTATGATATGAACTTCTACTTCGGTATAGGCGGAGTGCTTACCTTTAAGAACGCAAGAAAGCTTGTAGAGGCAGCAGAGGTTATACCGCTTGAGAGGATAGTGCTTGAAACAGACTGTCCATATCTTGCACCAGTGCCTAACAGAGGAAAAAGAAATGACAGCAGTAACATACAGTATGTTATAGAAAAGCTTGCTGATATAAAGGGTGTTACGAAGGAGCAGATAGCAGAGGTGACATACCAGAATGCATGCAGAGTATATGGACTGTATCTGTGATTTACGTGTGATTTTAGTATTTTGTTATCTGATTGACATACTTATTCAGAAAATGTATATTTGTTGTTAAGGTTTGTTATAAAACAGAGCAGGCTGTGTTAATAAACATAAACAGTCTATGTTATGTGTGATACAGGAATGGAGATAAATATATATATGAATAATAAGAATTATGATAACGTCATGCATCTTGGAAATCCAACTAATACGATAGCTGTTCTTAACAGGTATGGCTTTAATTTCCAGAAGAAATTCGGACAGAACTTTCTTATAGATGAGAATGTTGTTCAGAAAATAGTAAGAGAGGCTGGCGTTACAGAGGATGATTTCGTGCTTGAGGTAGGCCCTGGAATCGGAACTATGACACAGATTTTGTGCGAGAATGCAAGAGAGGTCGTAGCTGTTGAGATAGATAAGAAGCTTATACCGATACTTACAGAAGATACGCTTTCGTGGTATGACAACGTGACAGTTATCAACGAAGATATATTAAAGCTTGATATAAAAAAGCTTGCAGAGCAGAAGAATGGAGGAAAGCCTATAAAGGTGGTTGCTAATCTTCCATACTATATAACGACACCTATTATTATGGGACTTTTCGAGAGTGGAGTTCCTCTTGACAGCATAACTATCATGGTTCAGAAGGAAGTGGCTGACAGGATGCAGGTGGGCCCTGGAACCAAGGATTATGGTGCACTTTCACTGGCGGTACAGTACTATGCCAGACCTAGAATCGTGCTTAATGTTCCAGCAAGCTGTTTTATGCCAAGACCAAACGTGGATTCGGCGGTAATCAAGCTTGAAAGATATGAGAAACCACCGGTAGATGTAGCTGATGAACATCTTATGTTCAGAATAATAAGGGCATCCTTCAATCAGCGTAGAAAAACTATGATGAACAGTGTTGGCAACAGCGGTGATGTTAATGTTTCCAAGGAAAAGCTTGCTGCGGCACTTGAAAAATGTGGACTGCCTCTGACTATAAGAGGTGAGGCACTTACACTGGAGCAGTTTGCACAGGTTGCGAATGCGATAGTGGAATAATGGCTTCGCTGCTTCGTACATCCGTGTACGAAGCTGGCTGGCAAGTGCAAGGAAAGACTAAGAACTATCACAATCAAACTTCAAGTGCATTTCACATAGTATACCCAGCTGCTTACAGCTTTGTCATGTCTGGCTGTGGAGAAATTAAATTAAATAAATACGCCGATATACATATTTAGCTCCTGGCAGACATAAGATTACATATCAATCTTATATTGTCAGGAGGTTTTTTATGGCTGACTATCAGCGGTTTGTTTCATACATTTATTCTTATCCGGGAGGTGTAAAGGATAAGAATGTAGGGTTTGCAAAGGTAGAGGTCAGGGCAGGTGAGATGAGGCTTAATATTAATCTCAGGGGTGTGTATACAGACACACCGCAGATGTTTGGAGTACATATGCTTATAGACAGGGATGCATCTATTCCTGGAAGATACAGGCTTATGAAAGTGGGGGATTGTATAGTAAACAATGGAATGGCATCATATGCTGGAATATTTAATGCCAGTAATATAGATAATACTGGCTATGCATCATCAGATATATGTGGAATAGCTGTTGCCAACAAGGGTGACAGATATTATATGATGTTTTCTATGTGGGAGGATTATGATGTTAATCCTGACGTTATAGAATTCGCGGGAAGTGATGTAAGAAAGTACAGGATAAGTGACACTAAGGAGAATGTTAAAAAAGCCTCTGAAGAAAATGCTGGATGTGTGAGTAAAGAAGGCATAGATACTGCATATAAGGATACGGAAAGCAAATACAGTGAAAGCCAGAATGGCAGAATTAAAGCTGCTGCATACAAAGATGAAAAAAACAGACATAACGAAGCTGCAGCGGATATTAACGTAAGAGAAAGTATGGAAAAGATGGAAGAATTACATGCTATGGAATGTATGGACAATACAGAAAATACAGACAATGCAGAAAATACATACAACACAGACAATGTAGATAATACATACAACACAATCAATGAAGATAATGCATATAAAACAGCAGTAGTGAATACTTCTGTAAAAAAGAAATGTGTGGATAGCAATGAACACTTATATAAAAAGCTGTACTCAAAGGCTGATTATGTGGATGCATTTGATGATGATTACTTTTATGATTGTATAGAAGTGACACCTCAGATGTTATCAAAGCTGCCACTTAAGGATAAGGAGATTATAAACAACAGCTTTCTGATACATGGGTATTATAATTTCCACCATCTTTTGTTTGGAAGAGTGTGTGATAATGAGAACAATACGAATTATTTTATAGGGGTTCCAGGTATGTACTGCAACAGGGAGCGCTATATGGCATCCATGTTTGGATTCTGTAACTTTAAGAAGAGCCACAGGAGTGACTACAATAATCCATACTTTGGATACTGGTATCAGGAAATATAAACAAAACGTCTGTGATCCTGCCATACACCATTTAGTCTGACATATGAGTGGGCTATGCCTTCATCGATAAAGCCGAATTTCTCCATGAGATGAAGCGATGTAGAATTATCCGGATGGATATAACATTCAGTGCGGTGAAGCCCGATATCAGGAACGATATCTTCAAGGGCTGTGGCTATCATAAGGGATGCCAGTCCTTCGTTGCGATGATATTCGTCTATCTTATATCCCATATTGGCAGAAGGGGATGAGCCTCTGCTTATATGGGAGAAGGACAGAGAGCCAAGAATATAATCAGGTTCGTGTCTGTCCATCAGAAAGAATCTTACAAATGTCATAGAAAGCAGGCCTTTCATTTCAGCCTCAAGCATGCGGCTGATAAAGTTTTCAGTATAGAAGGAAGCCGGCTTATCTGATTCATACTTATCAAAGTCCCTGCGGTTACGATAGTAGAAGTCAAGAACATCTATAGAGCGGCTTTTGTTAAGAACTTTGAGAGAGTATCTGCCAAGGTTGTATTCGAGTTTCATGTTAATCCTCATTTCTGTATATATCTATGTTAAATGGCTGTGTTTTATCATGTCCGATTATTTCAATAATTATATTGGTGTGTAAATCTATATCAGCTTTATAATGAAATTATTCGTTAGTTTTCAGAGCTCCTTTTATGCTGGCTTTTTCAGTTTTCTTTTTTTGGCGTAATTCCTTGAAAAATGTGCTTAACATAGTAGAACATTCTTCATCACATACTCCGCGTACAACTTCAGCCTGATGGTTGAATTGTGGCATATTAAGAAGATTTATTATAGAACCTGCACACCCAGCTTTGGAATTCATGGAGCCTATGACAACTCGTGGAATACGTGCCTGTACGATGGCACCTGCACACATCTGGCAGGGCTCTAAAGTAACGTATATAGTACAGTCTTCAAGCCTCCAGTCGTTCATATAACGGCTGGCTTTTTTAATAGCAGTAATCTCAGCATGACCGAGCGTTGTTTTATCGGTGTTTCTTCTGTTGTACCCACGTCCTATGATTTTTCCATCATAGACGATTATACATCCTATAGGAACTTCATCAAGCAAAGCGGCCTTTTTAGCCTGTTTGATGGCAAGCTTCATATAGTGTATGTCTTCACTGGAAAATGTAGTATTCGTATTGATATTATTATTGATGCTCTGGCTATTGTCACAGCTGCCATTGCAGTTATCATTGTTATTCATATTATAATCAGTCCTCGTATTTATACAATGCTTTTGGTACACCTCAAGCATGTGGTTTATATAATGATTAATTCATGCAGCTATTATCTTATCATAATTAAAAAAGGAATTCTATAATGAGCGCAGAGAAAAAGGAAGTGGCTGCAAAGCAGAAAGCAAAAAGGAGGATGAAAACTATGATTAAACGATGATTAAGCAGGAACTCATGGAATCAGGTGAAGCCGTTTTTGGTGGTAATATGCGTGATATTAATTTCCTTTTAGAAGATATCGTTTATCTGGAATTGTTACGTTGTGGTTATGTAGTAACTGTTGGCAGAGGAATGGAACTAAATGCAATTTAACTGGTTGACATGCAAGGTCTAACGTGCTAGACTAAAACCATAAGATGATTCTGAAAAGAGGTTTTAATATGCAGCCAGTAATATATGAAAGTGAGTATAATTTTTGTAAAATATTATGGGAAAATGAGCCAGTCAAAAGTACAGAGCTTGTAAAGCTGTGCAAGGAAAAGCTTGAGTGGAAGAAATCAACAACATACACAGTAATAAAACGTCTTAGTGAAAGAGGAATCATAAAGTCGGAAAATGCAATAGTTACATCACTCGTTAAGAAGGAAGATGCACAGACTATAGAAAGTGTCAATATGGTGGATACAAGATTCGATGGTTCACTGCCAGAGTTCGTAGCAGCTTTCGTACGTGCCAGGGGAATAACAGACGAGGAAAAACAGGCAATAATAAAGGAATTTGACTTAGATAAATAATAGTGGGAATATATTCATAAAAAGGGGTGTAGTATGAAGAAAAAAATATGTATTTTTTTAGTAGGCATAGTAGTAATAGCTGCATTAGCATTGTTTGTGGTTCCGCAGATTCCAGTAAGAAAATTCGAGCCGGTTACACATACTATGTTAGAAGAAGATGAAGCGTATGAGCGTGCATATAATCTGTATGGAAAAGTAATATTCAAGGATAGGAGAAAAGCTCTGGATAAATTTAAAACAGATTATAAATCAGCATTAGAATACATAGAGGATAATACTGATTATGGAAAGTTTAATACCAGTTATAAGACGTTGTCAGAATATTTTCTGTACGGACTTAATGGTTTGAAAAACAGAGATGTGGACAATGCAGATGTATTAAATAAGCAGTTACATGGTGTTGCTGCTTTTTGTAAAACATATAGGAAAAGCAGCTATAGGGAATACGTATATCTGCCTTAAAGTAATATTGTTGATTGCCAGAGTTCATGGTGGATATCGTATGTGCAAGGGATAAAGTGTCTTTAATGTATGGGGTGAGCATATGATGGGGTTATGTAAGATAATATTGGAGAATAACATCAGAATTACAGCAGCAATTTTAATATGTTTTATTATATGCAGTATAATGCATATAAATTCGGTTAAGATTAAGCTGTTGTTAATGTCTTTAGTATGGGTCAGGATTCTGATACCATTATCTATTAATTATAATATGTCAATAGCACCTGATAAGCTGCCTGAAAGACTTTCACAAACAGCAGATGTTAATGCTGTTTATGGGATGAAGATGAATTTAGTATTGGCAGGTATATGGCTTGCTGGAATTATAATGATATTTTTTCATAACATGCTGGAGAATATAAGATTAAGAAACAGACTGTCTACAAGTATTCCACATGAATTAGCGATTGAAAACAAAAGAGTCAAAATATATATGAATGATTATATCGATTCGGCTATTGTATATGGGGTTTTTAAACCTAAGATATATATGTCCTATAGTGTTGATTATAGTGAGATAAAGTACCTATACGAGCACGAATGTATGCATATACAGCATAAGCATCATATAATCAAATTAATAGTGGGTATAGCCGTAGTAGTTAACTGGTTTAATCCTTTGTTATGGATGTTCTATAAACGATATATGGAATATATAGAGCTTGTATGTGATTATGATTGTTGCAAAAAACACAGATGTGAAGAAAACTGGCATAGTGAATATGCTAAAGTATTGCTTGGATTATCATGTGAAAGCAATGAGAAGAAAGTAAGAGTGTTGGGTTTTAGCAATGATTATATAATTATCCAGAACAGAATAAAAAATATAATGAGTCAGCAAAAGATTCATATCAGAAGTACAGTTGTTGCTTTTTTGTTACTGACATTTGTTATCGTGATACTATCCATAAAACCTAAGATGCAGATTGCAGCAGCTGTAGATAATGAGCGGCTTAATATAAACGGTAGTGAAGAACAAGCTGAACAGGAAGATGTAAAGCATGATAAGAATAAAACATATGAAACTACAAAAGGAACAGATGGTGGATATGTTCGGTCGTATAAGGAAGAATATGACGAAGATATAAAGACTTATGGAGAAACAATAACAATAATGATTCCAGGCAGATAGGAGAAATAGCATATGAATAGAAAAATAAGATTAAGAATTTGTTGTATATCAATAATGATATTTTTTTGTGGCGTTTCAATTAAATATGTAGGTGCTGCAGAAAGTACATATGTAAGTTCATATTCAGAATATAATATTCAAGAAATGAGAACTTATAAAGATACAATAACTCATATAGTGCAATTTGTTGATGAAGATACAGGTGAAATAAGTGCTGAAGGAGAAGTTACTATCAACTATGAATATTCTGATGGCAATTGGGCGGAAATTTATAATGTATATTTGAATATAGAATGTTATGATGGATATTCAGTTAGTGTTGATGAGAATAAAGAAATGTATCATGGATATGTTATTCGATATTGTACGATAAAAAGTCCTAATGGGCTATGTATAAAATATGAAATAAAAGCATATGCGGATAGTTATGGGGATACTGGCGTAAATTGGCAAATAATAGATAGGTATTACGATTAATAAAATTTTAAATAGTGATTAATCATAAAGACCAAGAGCTCAGTCTTTATATTAAATGAAGTTGATTGCTAATGCTATTTATTGGTAATCGGAAAGGAGGCTAATAAGGTAGCATATTTTAAATAAAAATGAGGTTATGTTATATTGGAGGTTAATATTATGAGATTAAAAAGTATAAAAAAATTTATAGGGGTATTAACAGCATTAATAGTTGCATTGTCACCTATGATGGTTATGGCATCTGAGGCAACGACTGATACAAATACACAGAGTGGAGTTTCAGATGAAGTAGTATATAGTATGGAAACAGACTATTATGATGAAGATATTTGCGTATTTGTTTCATGTGTTAATGCAACAATGACAGGCCATTTATATTTTACATATTCATATGATGAAGGAGTTACAGCAAATATTCATAGTTCACCAAAACCAAGATTTTATAATGTGCATGTAGAGGGTGGAAATCCTAAGAATGATTCTTACACAGCAGAGGTACACGGAGATGTTATGTATTATGAATTTGCAGTGTCAGGAGAGAATGAGGCACGACAGATTAAATTTGTTGTATATGTTGATGAATATGGAAGCGTGAATTATTACGTTGAAGATTAAAAATAATTAATATTGAACGCTGGTTTGTTAACAAACCAGCGTTCTTACAAAAGGTGTAGAGAGGAGTGTGGCAATCATGAAGGGACTTATTACGATATTGATTATGGCAATGCTTTTTGTGACCAGTGGGTGCGGGACAGGAGCAGACTATTCAAGTGAAGAAATAACTACAGAAGCTATAAGTCAGAATCAACAGAATGAACAGGAAGAAGTACCACGAATAGACTATAACTTTGATAAGAACCCATATTATCAGAAAGATAATCACAATGTTGTCGTCGCTGAGGATGGATATTATTTTGTAAGAAACACAACATCAAGCGGAATGATGGATAATTTTACAAGCAATCATTATGGAAGTATATTTTCACATAGTGATGTTAAGAAGGCTCAAAATGAGAGTGATGAACGTGGTAAGATAATATATTATTATGATATTAACACACAGAAGGTAACACCGTTATGCAGTAAGATCAATTGTGGACATAATTCCGAAGAGTGTGAGGCATATTTTGGAGATGTACCAGACGAAGGTTTTGTGTACTACAATAAACATTTATATATGAGAACATATGATGAAACAGCAGGGTTAAGGCTGGTATCTTATGATAAAAACGGAAAGAATAAAAAAGAAGAATGTGTTATAAGCGCTGATCCGGAATATCAGCCTTGTGTAGGAAATAACAATGATGTATGTATATTGAATGATAAGGTATATAGCTGGGCAAAGAAAAATACAATAATCGGTTCGGATGCGGGATATGAGATTGTATTATATAAAACAGATATTAAATCAGGAAAAACAGATGTGCTGCTTAACTATGATGAAACATTGCTGCAGTATAAAGCTACTCGTAGTTACACGTGTGATATACAGGTAGCTAATAATGAGCTTTATGCTAAAATATGTACCTATGATGAAAAAGAGGATATGTATACATTTGTTTTATATAAGATAGATGAGCAGTCTGGAAAACTTACAGAGCTATTAAAGACAAAGGCACCAAGAGATTGTAATAAAAGAAGTGATGGTGATTCATATGCATATATGAGAGGTTTTGCTGTTGATACAACTGGAAACGTTTTTTTTGTAGATGAGTTATCAGCAGATGGTCTTAAGAAAAAAGTGAAATTATGCAGATATAATATTGCTGCAGGAGATATAAAAGATGTATATGATATGGGAGTTTTAATATCGTATTGTGTTATGTGTGATGATGATAAAATTTATCTTGATACTCAGGACAATGATACTACAGGCAAGCTGGTAATATTAGATAAAGAGGGAAATCACATTTACTCTAAGGAATTCAGTAGATATGGGCGCCTTTTGGGTCTGGATGACAGATATGTGGTAGTAAGCCTTATGGGAGGAAATGATTTTAAAGATGATCCACAGGATTCAGGATGGACAGAATGTTACAGATATGCCATTCTGCAGAAGGATACAATAGGAACAGGCAATGAAAAGTGGAAACAGATGTATAATGGCATGATTCGTCAATAAACGGTATATTATTATATGATTACGTAAGGATTGTGTGAATTGCAAAGCAATGGAGCAATCCGTATGTATCATCAATTAGGATGAATAATCGTTAACATGGGTTGTGATGGGGGGAAGCCTATGAGTGAATTTCGTAGAATAATAAATAGATGGATGCTGGCTCTGGTTGTTATAATATGTTTTTTCTGCAGTATTATATTTTATCAGTTAAATAAGGAAACAGAGTACGAAGAGCATAAGGTGTCAACCAGGACGGTATATAGTTATTATAATCAGATGTTAAAAGATTATTATGACAGTCTTGATGCTATGGATGAAATCCATGCAAAGGTTAATGCAAGGGCAAAGCTGTATATGATATATAACATGGAGCAGTGGAGCCGTTTAAAGTCAGAAGATGAAGAATTATATAACGCGGGCAGATATGAAGAGAAGATACAGCGTTATAGGAATTCACAGCCAGAGATTGTCGCGTATTATGAAGACTTACAGCAGAATCATAAAGATGTACTGGATAAATATATTGAGGATTCGGATGCTATTAATATGGCGCTTGATATATATGATGCCACTTATGATTATGTCGGAGGCTATGATGAGCTGATTAATGGATATATAGAGCAGGGTAACTCAATGCTTATGACAGAGATATATTCAGATAAGTCATCATTTGAGCATATCAATATATTAAAATCAAAGTACGATTTTCGTAAGCTGCTGGATATAGATGTCAGTCCTGATAACAGTAAGGCAGTGGATGCAGTTGTTACGTCAGGTTCGTACATTAATATATTTATATTATTAGTTGTATTTATATGCGTATTCAGGTATTTTGATGACAGAAAAAATGGACTTGGTTATATTATATATGCAGCAAGAAAAGGCAGAGCATATCTTTCATTGGTCAGAATACTTATTCTTGCATTTGTAAGTGCTATAAGTACCTTATGTGCTTATATATGTGTTTTTATCATATCGTTCAGAATATATGGCGGCTTTGAGTATATGGGCAATTCCCTGCAGAGCTATGAAAAGTATGCAACAATCTGTTTTACTGACAGCAAGTGGGTGTTTGTAGCGGCTATGCTGGCATTGTCAGCATTGGCAGTATTCATAACCGGACTTATAGTGTGGCTTTTGGTGAGTCTGTCTGATAATGTGTCTGCTGGAATGGGAATAGCTGTAATAATACTTGGTATATCGTATGTGATGTATATGGGTATTTCGGATAAAAGCAGATTCGTGGCTTTAAAGAATATAAATATATGGAACTGGATAATACCATCAGGTATCATTGCCAGCTATAAAAACATAGGAGTTGGAAAGTATATTATAAGCCATATAAGGGCAGACGTGGCTGTAGAAGTTATACTTGTGCTTGTATTATGTGCTGGAGGTATATGTGTAAACAGTCTTTTAAAGCATGGTAAAAAAATTACATTATTCAGTAAGTTAAAATATAAACTGACAGCCTGGTGTCAGTCAGTGTTAAGTCATATGCCCGTACTTGTCATGGAGCTGTATAAGCTGTTATGGGTTAAAAAAGGAATAGTTGTGTTAGCAATAGCGGTTGTTATTGTTTCCAATACTGGTATAAAAAAGGGATATACATATGATTCAGATTTGGCTGTAGCTATGAAATATTATAGTGAAGCAAAAGATATGCAGTTATCAGATGAGCTTTCGGATATAGTATACAGATATGAGCAGGAGAGTGAGTACTGGAATGACAGGCTTAAGCAGATAAATACAGCATTTGCCAATGAAACCAAGGAATTCACCAGGGAAGATATGAACGAAGCCACAATGCAGGTGTCGTTATATAAAAAAGGATTGGAAGAGATACACCGGAATATAAACAATCTTGAATATCTTAAGGGAAAAAATATAACCGGAGAGGTAACAATGCCTTTTGCTGTTGAAGAGATGCTTGGCGAAAAGCTGTATAGTCACGAAGCTGTGTATGGCTTGCTGGCAGTTATAGTGCTGATATTTATTATTTTTTCGATTGTGTCTGGTGAAAAGAAACAGAATATGCTTATATCTATACATACAGCCAAAAGGGGAAGACTTAGCTGGTGTATGATGAAGCTGTGTGCAGTACTTATAGTTTCGATATGCATAGGGGTAGTGATATTCATTCCGGATATCGTGAATATTACAAGGGTATATAAGATAGATGATATGCAGACAGCCATACAGAATTATCCCAGGTTTTCATTTGTTCCATTTAAAATGTCACTTATGGCTTATCTTATCTGTAATATAATATGGAAGCTTGTATTACTTATGGCAATAGCCGGTATAGTAGTACTTATATCAACAATGTCTGGTTATGTGTTATCGCTTGTTGTATCGCTGGCACTTGTGCTGCCACAACTGTTATATATGCTGGGATTTAATCTTATGTATTATATTTCAATCGTATCCCCTCTTCTTGTTGAGGAAAACTGGGGACGTGGCATTAATCAGCTGAATGGTATTATGCTTGTTGCTGCCGGACTGGTCTGCTGGGTGATAAGCGTCAGAAGAATTGTAAAAAAAGGACATTGATTATTGATTACAGTAAAAAAGTGTGACTGGAATATATCGGGAAATGGAGCGTGGATAGTATGGAACTCAGGATTGATGATTTAAAGAAAACCTATGGCAGCGTAAAAGCATTAAAGGGAATAAGCTATAGCTTCACGCCAGGTGTGTATGGCATACTTGGAGCCAATGGTGCAGGAAAGAGCACAATGATTAACCTTATAACTGATAACGTGAGCAGGGATAAGGATGGTGGAAGTATAACATACTGTGATGGCTATAATACATGTGGAAACAGTCAGGAATATAACTGTGATGATAATGAGAAAACAATATCAGGTGAGCCGCTGGATATATTAAAGTTAGGTGCTAAGTTTCGTGGGATTGTTGGATATATGCCACAGCAGCAGGGATTCTATGAAGATTTTTCACCGAAGGCATTTCTTAAGTACATGGCAGAGATAAAAGGTGTGAAAGCCATAAAATCAGTGGATGATAATGGCAAGGTGACTGTGAAAAAGGTCGGACAGCAGATAGATGAGCTTCTTGGAATAGTGAATCTTACATCCGTCGCATATAAGAAAATAGGTGGCTTTTCTGGAGGCATGAAGCAGAGAGTGCTTCTGGCACAGGCATTGCTTGGCAATCCAAAGATACTTATACTTGATGAACCGACAGCCGGACTGGACCCTAAGGAAAGGATAGCTATCAGGAACTATATTGCTGAGCTATCTAAGGATAAGATTATATTATTTGCTACGCACGTTGTAAGTGATATAGAATGTATAGCAGATAAGGTTCTTCTGTTAAAGAATGGCGAGATTATAGCAACAGGAACTCCATCACAGCTTATTGAGCAAATGCAGGGAAAGGTTGGGGAACTTACATGCACGTTGGATGATGTTGCCAGCCTTCAGGAAAAGTATCATATAGGAAATATAAGACAAAGAAAGGATGGGCTGGTGTTAAGACTTGTTGGAGATGAACTGCCAGGGGAAGCGGTAAAGGTTGATAATGATATTGACCTTGAGGATGTATATCTGTACTATTTTGAATAAGTTTTTGACCGCAAATGCAGATAGTTACTGTGTTTGCGGTTATATTTTTTGGAGTGATATAGTTTATAGAAAATTAAAAGTCGGTTAGATTGTTTCAATTGTATAAATTACAATACAATATTAAAAAATTGATATTTGCTGTTTTTGGTGTATAATAACAGAGTATTCTTGTATGTATGTAAGTCTTAAAAGGAGAAGTATACTTTTCTTCTGATGTTATAAGGATAATTGAAAAAATCAGACATAATGGAGGCACAATAAAGATGGAACATATATCCAGAGATGAAGCATTTACATTACTAAAGAAGTATAACAAAGATCCTTTTCATATCCAGCATGCGCTTACAGTAGAAGCTGTCATGAAGTGGTATGCCAATGAGTTAGGATATTCGCAGGATGCAGAATACTGGGGTATCGTAGGATTGCTTCATGATATAGATTTTGAGCTATATCCAGAAGAACATTGCATAAAGGCACCAGAACTTTTAAGAGAAGGTGGAGTGTCAGAGGATATTATTCATGGTGTAGTATCACATGGTTATGGAATAACTGTTGATGTAGCACCTGAGCATGAGATGGAAAAGGTGCTTTTTGCAGCCGATGAGCTTACAGGTCTTATATGGGCAGCGGCACTTATGAGACCATCTAAGAGTACAAAGGACATGGAGCTTAAGTCTTTAAAGAAGAAGTATAAGAGCAAAGGCTTTGCAGCAGGCTGTTCAAGAGAGGTTATAGAAAGAGGTGCAAAACAGCTTGGATGGGAACTTGAAAAGCTGCTTACAATGACTCTTGCGGCTATGGCAGCCTCAGAAGATACTATCAATGAAGAGATGGCAGCTGAGTCAGCTGCACAGTAGACATGTAAAGAAAGGACGTATAGTAATGAAGGTTTTATTAATTAATGGAAGCAGGAGAGATGCAGGTTGTACATATACAGCACTTTCAAAGGCAGCTGAGGCCATTGAAGGTGAGGGTGTAGAAACAGAGATTATCAATGTAGGAAGTAGAGTGCTCAAGGGAGAAGTTGATGATGTAGTCAAAGAAGCTGGCGACAAGGTGAAAACGGCAGATGGTGTTATAGTAGGTTCGCCGGTATATTACGCATCAGCCAGTGGAGAAATCATGATGTTTCTTGACAGATTCTTTGGAGCTTTCGGTGCAGATATGAAGTATAAGCCGGGTTCAGCAGTGGCATCAGCACGTAGAGGTGGCACAACGTCAACTATTGATGATCTTAACAAGTATTTCCAGATTAACCAGATGCCTGTTGTATCATCTAACTACTGGAACATAGTTCATGGAAACACACCTGAAGAAGTTGTAAGGGATGAGGAAGGCATGCAGACTATGAGGCTTCTTGGAAAGAATATGGCATGGCTTGTTAAGTCTATAGATGCTGCAAAGAAGCAGGGTGTTGAGCTTCCTTGTGGTGAGGATAAGATAAAAACTAACTTTATAAGATAGTCTGCGTGAGTTGCTATGTGAGTTGCTATGTGGGTTGCTGCGTGAGTTACGTTGCATGAGTTTGCATTGCATGAGTTGCTATAAGAAAACGATTGACAGAGTTAGTATAAAACATATATAATAAAAGAACCGTGCAGCCGGGGAGTTAGCGGCACCTTGTACCTGCAATCCGCTATAGCAGGGGTGATGTTCGGCAGAGGGCGAGATTTTATGGAGCCGCCCGATATAAGTGGTGATGACATCTGGGTCTTCCGCAACAGGAATTCATGAACCATGTCAGGTCAGGAATGAAGCAGCATTAAGTGAAACCTTCTGTGTGCCGAAAGGCAGCCTGGATCGAGCTAACTGTATCGGTAACGTCTGTGGATGATCATTCGAAGCCGGGCGCACGGTTTTGTGCGTTTTTAAACAACATGACAGAAAGGAAGTCCTAAGTTATGTCATATCAGGCATTATACAGAAAGTGGAGACCAGACAACTTTGAAGATGTCAAAGGTCAGGAACATATTGTTACAACTTTAAAGAATCAGATTAATGCCGACAGAATAGGACATGCTTACCTGTTTTGTGGAACCAGGGGTACTGGTAAGACAAGTGTGGCAAAGATATTTGCAAAGGCAGTTAACTGTGAACACCCGGTAAATGGGAGCCCATGTGGGGAGTGTCCTACATGCAGGGCAATAGCTTCTGGTACTTCCATGAATGTTATAGAGATAGATGCGGCATCAAACAATGGTGTCGATAATATAAGGGAAATAAGGGACGAAGTGCAGTATTCCCCAACAGAAGGAAAGTATAAAGTATATATAATCGATGAGGTTCATATGCTTTCCATAGGAGCGTTTAATGCACTTCTTAAAACACTTGAGGAACCACCGGCTTATGTTATATTTATACTTGCTACGACAGAGGTGGCAAAGATACCTATAACTATTATGTCAAGATGTCAGCGATATGATTTCCATAGAATATCTATAGAAACGATAGCTGACAGGCTGTCAGAGCTGATGAGGGCAGAGAATATAGTGGTTGAAGATAAGGCTGTCAGGTATGTGGCTAAAGCAGCGGATGGTTCTATGCGAGATGCACTAAGCCTTCTTGACCAGTGCATAGCCTTTCATCTTGGGGAAGAGCTTAAGTATGATGATGTGCTTGATGTACTTGGCGCAGTCGATACAGCTATATTCAGTAATATGTATAAGACGATAAGAGAAAATGATGTGGCACGCTGTATGAGCCTTATGGAAGACATTATCATGCAGGGACGTGATTTATCACAATTTGTCACAGATTTTATATGGTATCTGAGGAATCTTTTACTTATAAAGACTACTAAAGATACTGATAAGATAGAGGATGTAATCGAGGTATCTAAGGATAACATAGCTGATATGATAGAAGCTGCTAAAGAAGCTGATGCAGATACACTCATGAGACATATAAGAGTGTTATCAGAGCTATCCAACGATATGAAGACATCAACACAGAAGAGAGTAAAGGCAGAGGTTGCATTTATAAAGCTGATGAGACCAGCTATGGAGAATCCAGCTGATATGACGGAGCTTGCAGGACGTATCAACACACTTGAGACACAGCTTGGTGATGCCATGCAGGTTATAGATAAGCTTAAGTCAGGTGAACTTATCCCTTCTGGTATGCTTAATGCCATAAGTCAGGGCGCGGCTATAATGCCGGGTGGAGTGAATGGCAGCGACATGACAG
>OHCE01000558.1_pt1 | contig 17635 bp, 17 predicted proteins | sample 1577571 | NCBI WGS metagenome assembly OHCE01 (sample SAMEA3879505, study PRJEB24766) | human gut metagenome | biome: human-associated habitat; feature: feces | place: USA | collected 1985/1987 | reverse complement strand
GCCTGCCGGTCCCGGCGGCGGAACCCCCGGCGAAGGGTCTGCATGCAGCGCTGCTGCAGGGCAGGGGACAGGGCCGCCTCCGGGTCCTCCTCCAGCGCCCGGCCCAGCTGCCGGGCCTGCCGGTCCTGCTGCCGGGCCACCTGTTCCATCAGCAGAACAAACAGGGCCTCCTCCCGGGCCTGTTGACGGTTGTTCATATTGCATCCACTTCCTTTCGCAGATTTCGCTTTCCTGGTAACCCCTCTATATAAGTAACACCGGTTCCGGGAATTTGCAACCGGGTTTTTGAAAAATTTTCTTGCTTTTCCGGGAACGGCCTCTATAATATAAAACATCGAATTTTCGGTCCGGCGGCTGCCGCCGGGGAGAGGAGGGTCCATATGCTGCCGATCTGCATCCTTGCGATCCGGGACGATGACGACCGGGCCTATATGACCCGCCTGTTTGTGAAGTATCAGCGGCTGATGTATCGCACCATCTATGATATCCTGGGCGACAAGTGGGCCACGGAGGACGTGCTGCAAACCACCCTGCTGCGGCTCATCGACCATCTGGACACCCTGCGCCGGCTGGAGCCGGAGGGTCTGGCGGGGTATATTGCCGCCGCCTGCCGCCACACGGCCTATAATGCCGTCCGGGACAGCGGCCGCCATCCCTGGCTGCCGCTGGACGGCGAACCGGAGGTCCCGGATGAGCGGCAGGAGGTGGAGGACCGGGTGCTGCGCCGCCTGGAGCTGGACGCCCTGGCCCAGGTGTGGCCCCGGCTGGACGAGAACACCCGCTGGCTGCTGGAGGCCCGGTATATCCTGGACTATTCGGACGGGGAGCTGGCCCGGGAGCTGGGCGTGAAGCCCGACAGCGTCCGCATGGCCCTGACCCGGGCCAGGAGAAAGGCCCGCCGCCTGATGGAGAGCCAACACAACGAACAGAACGTATGAACCCCGGCGCGGTGCGCCGGGGTTCATACGTTTTAAGAGAAGTTCGCAATGAAACGGGATCGGTTGGGTTCAGCGGCCGTACAGCTCCGTGACGCGGCGGATGCGCCGGGCCAGGGCCGGGGTGGCCTCGCCGGGCAGCAGACGCCACTGCCAGTTGCCGCTCTGGGTGCCGGGGACGTTGGTGCGGTGGTGCAGACCCAGCTCCAGATAGTCCTGCATCTGGGCCACAAACAGCCGGGCCACGGAGCTCATGCCGCCCCGGATGATGCCCCAGTTGAAGCCCTCCCGATCGTTAAGCCCCAGGTACTCCCGGGCACAGTCGATGTCCTCCGGCGCGGCCTCGTCCTTCCACAGGGCCAGGGGGCTGTTGTCGTGGGTGCCGGTATAGCACACGCAGTTCTCCGTGTAGGAGTGGGGCAGATAGCTGCTGGTATCCCGGGAATCGAAGGCAAATTCCAGCACCTTCATGCCCGGCAGACCGGAATCCTGCAAAAGCTGCTGGACGCCGGGGGTGGGATAGCCCAGGTCCTCGGCGATGAACCGCAGCTGGGGGAACCAACTCGTCAGCACCCCCACCAGGTTCATGCCCGGGCCCTTGACCCAGTGCCCGTTCTTGGCGGTGGTTTCGCCGTAGGGCACGGCCCAATAGGCATCGAAGCCCCGGAAATGGTCGATGCGGATCACGTCATACAGCTTGGAGGCCCCGTCCACCCGGCGGATCCACCAGCCGAAGCCGTCGGCCTGCATGCGGTCCCAGGCGTACAGGGGATTGCCCCAGAGCTGACCGTCGGCGCTGAAGTAGTCCGGCGGCACGCCGGATACCTCCGTGGGAACGCACTGGTCGTCCAGCTGAAAGCTCTCCGGCTCCGCCCACACATCGGCGGAATCCATGGCCACATAAATGGGCAGGTCGCCAATGACCTGGATGTCCAGGCCGTGGAGATAGTCCCGCAGCTTGTTCCACTGCCGGAAGAACAGGAACTGCAAATAGGTGAACAGCTCCACGTCCTCCCGCAGCAGGGTGCGGTACCGCTCCAGCACCTCCGGGGATTTCCGCAGGCGGATGTCCGCGTCCTCCCACTCCGTCCAGGAGCGCATGCCGAAATGGCGCTTGCAGGCCATGTACAGGGCGTAGTCCGGCAGCCAGCGGCTGTTCTCCGCCTGGAAGGCGGCCACCGCCTCCTGGTCCCGGACCCAGCCCCGGTCCTTGGCCTTCTGCAGTACGGCGAAGCGGCTTTCGTAGATCTTTCCGTAGTCCACATACCGGGGTTCGGTGCCCCAGTTCTGCTCCTGCACCTCGCTCTTTTCCAGCAATCCGTCCTCTATCAGCATATCCAGGTCGATGAAATAGGGATTCCCGGCGTAGGTGGAAAAGCTCTGATAGGGGGAGTCGCCATAGCTGGTGGGGCCCAGGGGCAGCATCTGCCAGCAGCGCTGCCCGGCGGCGTGGAGAAAATCGGCAAAGTCATAGGCGGCCTTGCCCAGAGTCCCGATGCCGTAAGGAGACGGCAGGGAAAATACCGGCATCAAAATGCCGCTGCAACGATTCATATGTCAGTCACTCTCTTTTAAGAAAAAATGCGGTAAATCAGCCCTTCACGGCTCCGGCGGCCACGCCCTTGATGATGTGCTTCTGGCAGCACAGATAGAAAATGATCACCGGCAGGATGCTCAGCATGATCAGGGCCATGGTGGCGCCCATGTCCACGGTGCCGTAGCTGCCCTTCAGATACTGGATGTGAATGGGAATGGTGCGGTACTGGTTGATATCCAGCACCAGGCTGGGCAGCAGATAGTCGTTCCAGACCCACATGATCTCCAGCACGCCCACGGAGATCATGGTGGGCTTCAGCATGGGCAGCACCACCCGGAAGAAGGTGCCCACAGGGCCGCAGCCGTCGATGGCGGCGGCCTCCTCGATCTCCAGGGGCAGGCTCTTGACAAAGCCCGTGAACATAAACACCGCCAGACCTGCGCCGAAGCCCAGATAGATCACCGGAATGGTCCAGGGGGTGTTCAGGTGCATCTGGTCCGCCGTCCGGGCCAGGGTGTACATGACCATCTGGAAGGGGACCACCATGGAGAACACGCACAGGTAGTACACGATCTTGCTGACCAGGCTCCCCACCCGGGAGATATACCACGCCGCCATGGACGTGCACACCAGGATCAGGGCCGTGGAGGTGATGGTGATGAAGAAGCTGTAGAACACCACCTTATAGAAGGCGAAGTTGCCGAAGGTCATGCCCTTGACATAGTTCTTCAGCCCCACGAAGGACTCCGCCGTGGGCAGCTTGAAGGTCTCGGTATTGACAAAGGCGTTGGCCTTCAGGGAGTTGATGAGCACCAGGAACACCGGCATCAGATAGAGCACGGAGATGATGGTGAACACCACCGTCAGCAGGGCCTGACGGCGCTCTCTGCGGCGCAGAGCATCGGATCTGATCATTGCTGCACCTCCTTGCGGCGGTTGGCCTGAAGCTGGATGATGCTGATGGCCGCCACCACGATGAAGAAGATCACGGCCTTGGCCTGACCCACGCCGCGGTTTCCGCCGCCGCTGGTGCCGAAGGCGTTGACGATGTTCAGGGCCAGCATTTCCGTTGTTTTGATGGTCTCTCCGTTGCCCAGCTGCTGGAAGGGACGTCCGGCGGTCAGGGCCAGGTTCTGGTCAAACAGCTTGAAGCCGTTGGTCAGGCTCAGGAACATGCAGATGGTGATAGAGGGCATCACGTTGGGGATGGTGACCCGCCACAGGGTCTGCCAGCGGTTGGCACCGTCGATGCGGGCCGCCTCCAGCATATCCTCAGGCACGGCCTGGAGTCCGGCGATATAGATAATCATCATATAGCCGATCTGCTGCCAGCACACCAGGATCACCAGACCCCAGAAGCCGTATTTCGTCTCCAGGATCACGGAGGTGTTGTACTTGATGAGGATGCCGTCGAAGATCATGGACCAGATATAGCCCAGCACGATGCCGCCGATGAGGTTGGGCAGGAAGAACACCGTGCGGAACACGTTGGTGCCCTTGAACTTCTGGGTCAGGGCGTAGGCGATGGTGAAGGCGAACAGGTTGATGGCCAGCAGGCTCACCAGGGCGAACAGCGCCGTGTACCAGAATGCGTGCATATAGCCGGGGTCCTGAAAGGCTTTCCGGTAGTTGTCCAGTCCCGTCCAGGTCCACTGACTGGTGATGCGGAAGTTGCAGAAGGACAGAAACAGCCCCTTGAAGAAGGGGTACAGGAAGCCGATGCAGAAGGCCCCGAAGGTGGGCAGCAAAAACAGCCACACCATGCGCTTGATGGGGCGGCGGATCAGCCGGGAATTCAGCGCGGCCTCGTCCCGGCGGTGTTTCGGAAGTTTCATGACGCCTCTCTCCTATCTATGTATTTTCCGGGCGGCGCCCGGAGCTCTTGCCCGGTCCATACCGGCCAACAGCTCTGTGCGCCGCGGGTGAGAAAAACCGGGGGCGGGCGATAAGCCCGCCCCCGGTCCTATTGCGTTACAACGGAGCGCTTATAGCTCAGCCGTTCTCCTTGGCATACTGGGTGGCCCAGCCGTCCACGAAGGCGGTCTTGACGTTGTCCCAGCTGCCGCCGTTGACGGTGTACTGGGTCAGAGCGTCCACCACGCCCGCACGCCAGTCATCCACGGCGGGGGTCCAGTTGAAGGCCCAGGTCACAATGTAGTTGCCGGCAGCGGTATAGGCGTTGGCATCGGCAAAGAACACGTTGGCGGGAGTCTTGGCGTTCTTGAAGGGGCAGGGGCCAAACTGCTCGGCCAGCATGGTGGTACCCTCATCGGAGGTGACGACCCACTTCATGAAGTCCAGAGTGGCCTGGATGTCCTCTTCCTTGGCGTTCTTGTTGACGGCCCAGCAGTTCTCGGTGCCGCAGCACAGACCGGCCTTCTCCTCGCCCTCAACGCCGCAGTAGATGGGGATCATAGCCAGATCCTCGGGGTTCATCTTGAAGCCCTTGTCATCACTGGTGACCAGGTTGGCATACTCCCAGGAACCGTTCTGGAAGAACACGGCCTTGCCCTGGCCGAACTCGGCCTCGGAGGCGTCGCCGGTGGCGGTGGTCAGAGCAGCGCCGGTGGTGGCGGAGTCAGTGGTGTACAGATCCCAGACGTTCTTGAAGGCATCCAGATAGGTGCCCTTGATGGCGGCGGGCTGAGCGGTGACCTTGTCATCCCGGAACTCATAGAACAGGGGCATGTTGGCCAGGTGACCGGAGAAGCGCCAGCTGGAGGAGCCCTCCAGACCGGCGGAGCTGAAGGCGTCGAAGCCCAGCTCGGCGGCGCGGCTGTGGATGTCGTCGGCGACCTTCTTCAGGGACTCGAAATTGGTGATGTCGGACAGCTCATAGCCGGCCTGCTTCAGCAGAGCCTTGTTGACGATGATGCCATAGGCCTCATAGCAGTAGCCGATGGACACGGTCTCGCCGTTGGCATTCTTCAGGTTGAAGTCCTGGGTGGTCATTTCCTTCATGACGTCGGTGTTATCCAGAGGATAGCAGAAATCGCCATAGGAGTTGACAGCGCCCTGGTTGCCCACCTGGAACATGGTGGGAGGAGCGGACTTGTCCAGCTCGGAGGTCAGCATGGTGTCATACTGGCCGGAAGCGGCGGTGACGACCTTGACCTCCACGCCGGTCTGCTCGGTGTAGGTCTTGGCCAGATCCTGCCAGGCCTGATCGGCCTCGGGCTTGAAGTTCAGGTAATACACGGAGCCTTTGGCCTCCGTGCCGCCGTTTGCGGGGGTCTTGGCGCAGGCTACCAGGGACAGAGCCATGACAGCGGCCAGGATCAATGCAAGAGTTTTCTTCATGATCATTTCTCCTTCATTATATATTTTTCAGGCGGTTTCCGCCGGAAAAACTAAGAAATGTCCCGCACGGACTCGCCGGTCCGCAGGGTGGTGTGGGCCGTCTCCCGGATGGGGCCGCCCCGGTGCTCCACCATGTCCAGCAGGATCTCCACGCTGCGCCGGCCCATGTGCTCCATAGGCTGGCAGAGGGTGGTCAGGGTGGGGTTGATATAGTCCGAGACGGTCAGTCCGTCGATGGCGATGACGGAGCAGTCCTCGGGGATCCGCCGTCCGGCCTCCCGCAGGGCCCGCATGGCCCCGATGGCCATGTTGTCGGAGATGGCGAACAGGGCAGTGAACTGCGCCCCCGCCAGCAGACGCCGCTGCATGGCAAGATACGACTGCCGGATGTCGAAGGAACCGGCCTCGATGACCAGCTCCTGCTCCAGGGGCAGCCCGTGGGCCGCTAAGGCCCGGACATAGCCCTGATACCGCAGCTGGCTGATGGAGCGGTCCTCCGTGCCGGAGACCAGCGCCGCAATGCGCCGGTGGCCGCAGCGGTACAGCTCCGTCACCGCCCGGCAGGCCTCCTCCTCGTCGGCGATGGACACCGAGGCGTAGGAGTCCGGCGGCAGGGTGCCGTACTGGTTGTCATACGAGCAGCAGACATAGGGGATGTTCAGCGGCGCCAGCTCCTGGGGGGTATAGTCGGACCGGCCGCCCAACAGGATCAGGCCCCGCAGCCGCTTTTCCCGCTCCATCATGGCGCCCCGCTTCACCTCGTCGTCGCAGGTGCCGATCTGCTGCATCACCAGGGTATAGCCCCGGGCAGTGACCTGCTCCTCGATGACCCGGATGATATCCGTATAAAACGGGTTGGACACGCCCCGCACCACCAGGCCGATGGCGTCGGACTTGGTTTTCACCAGGTCCCTGGCGGTGTTGTTGGGAATGTAATTGGATCGTTGAATGGCGGAGAGCACCTTGCGCCGGTTTTCCGGACTGACGTCCGGCCGGTCGTTGAGCACCCGCGACACCGTGCTGACGCTTACGCCGCACTGCCGCGCAATATCCTTGATGGTCATAAAGCGCGTTTCGTCTCCCTTCTTCTGCCATTCCAAAGGGGCGGCAACATTACCGGTAACGTTTCCGACCCCCTATGGCCCTACTTTACCAACTTTCGTCCCGTCTGTCAATGGCAATTGTGATTTTCTCCGAATCTCACAGTTTTTTGTCGTATTCTGTTGTGATTTTAACGGACGTCCTCCGCCAGCAGGGCGGCGATGCCGGACTCGCCCACCACCCGCAGGCCCTGCTGGCGCAGCAGGGCGGCGGTGATGCCCCAGCCCTCCGTCAGAACGCCGGAAAAGGTGCCGTCATACACGGCCCCGGAGCCGCAGGAGGGGCTGCGCTCCTTGAGAACGGCGGCCTGGGCCCCGGTGAGCCGGGCCAGCTGCGCCGCAGCCTCCGCGCCCCGGCGATAGGCCTCCGTCACGTCCCGGCCGTCCCGGGTGACCACCCGGTCCCCCTGAATCTCCGCCGGAGTCCGGGGCGTGGGCAGTCCCCCGAAGATCTCCCCGCACACGGGGACCACATGGTGCTTTTCACATAAGGCCCGGGCCAGGGGATGGGCCTTGCTCTGCCCGTCGTACCGGCAGGGGACCCCCAGCAGGCACGCGCTGACCAGAATCGTCACAGTGTCAGCTCCTTTCCGTCCAGGCAGGCATAGACCAGCGTCTCCCCCTGATACCGCAGCTTCAGGGAGAAAAACGGCGCCCCCTGCCGCAGCAGGTCCAGAAAGATCCGGTCCCCGGCCCACTGGGGCAGGGCCGTCAGCCGGTCCTTGTGGATCCACTCCAGCACCCCCTCGTCGCAGTCCTCCCGGACCCGGCCGGTCCACTCCGTGGCGGTGAACAGGTGCATATATTCCGTTTCCCACCGGTCGGACACAAAGGTGACGATGCCCCGGTAGCGGTATCCGGTGACGGTGAGCCCCGTCTCCTCGTTGATCTCCCGCAGGGCGCACTCCTCGGGGCTTTCGCCGTCCAGGAACTTGCCGCCGATGCCGATCCACTTGTCGCGGTTGCAGTCGTTTTCCTTTTTCACCCGGTGGAGCATCAGATACTCCCCGGCGGGGTTTTCCAGATAGCAAAGGGTGGTATAGCGCATACGTCCGCCTCCTTCGGCCCACTATTATAGCGTATCCCCCGAAAAAACGCAACTCTTGTGGAAATGTCCGGGCTGTGATATAATACCGGCATCATCTGTAGAAATGCGAGGTATTGCTATGCTGCTGATCCGTAACGCTTACATAAAGCCCATCACCGGGCCGGATATCCCCAACGGCTGTCTGCTGGCCGAAGATGGCCGCATCACCGCCGTGGCGGCCCACATCGACGCCCCGGAGGGCTGCACCGTCATCGACGCCGGCGGCCGCCTGCTGACTCCCGGCTGCGTGGAGGCCCACTGCCACATCGGCCTGGACAACCAGTGTATGCGCTGGGAGGGCATGGACTACAATGAGATCGTGGACCCCCTGACTCCCCAGCTGCGGGCCATCGACTCCATCAACCCCCAGGACGAGGCCTTCCCCAACGCCATCCGGGGCGGCGTGACCACCGCCTGCACCGGCCCCGGCAGCGCCAACGTGGTGGGCGGCACCTTCACGGTGCTGAAGCTGGCAGGCAAGCGGGTGGACAATATGCTGCTGAAGGAGCCTGCCGCCATGAAGTGCGCCTTCGGCGAGAATCCCAAGGGCTGCTATGGCCAGGGCCTGAAGAAAAGCCCCATGACCCGCATGGCCGTGGCGGCGCTGCTGCGGGAGCTGCTGTTCAAGACCCAGCGCTACCGGGACGATAAGCTGACCGGAAAGAATCCCCCCTTCGACATGAAGCTGGAGGCCATGCTGCCGGTGGTCAACGGCGAGATCCCCCTGAAGTGCCACGCCCACCGGGCCGACGACATCCTCACCGCCGTGCGGATTGCCAAGGAATTCGGGGTGAAGGCCACCCTGGACCACTGCACCGACGGCGAGCTGATCGCCGACGAGCTGGCCAAGGAGGGCCTGCCGGTGTTCGTGGGGCCCACCCTGGGCAGCAAGAGCAAGGCCGAACTGCGCCACAAGAGCTTCACCACCCCCGGAACGCTGTACAAGGCCGGGCTTACCGTCAGCATCATCACCGACGCCCCGGTGATCCCCCTGGAGAAGCTGCCCATGTGCGCGGGCCTGGCCGCCGACGCGGGCCTGCCTATGGACGAGGCCTGGCGGGCCATCACCATCAACCCCGCCCGCAGCCTGGGCATCGACAGCCGGGTGGGCAGCCTGGAGCCCGGCAAGGACGCCGATTTCGTCCTGTGGACCGCCGATCCCCTCACCACCATCGGCGGCCAGGCGTATATGACCGTCATCGACGGCCGGATCGTGTATCAGGCGGAGTAAAATCGCCCAAATTCCCGGGAAATCCCGATTTCCTCTTGCGAAGCGCCGGGTTTTCCTGTATAATCAACCAATAGCACATTACAAAGGGTACCGCGTACCTATTTTCGAGAGGACTGAAACAACTATGAGTGCATCCAGAGAAAAGAAAGCCCGCCAGGAATTCAACGCCAGCGGCGCAGTGGACCCCAAGGCCGCCCGTGAGGCGCAGGAGCGGGCCAAGCAGCGCCGGAGCAACTGGCTCTATGGCGGTATTGCCATTGTGTTCGTGCTGGTGGCCGCTGCGCTGCTGGTGTGGAACTCCAACGTGATCCAGCGGGGCTCCGCCGCCGTCACCGTGGAGGGCGAGACCTATTCCGCCGCCGAGGTCAGCTATTTCTATCATGTGGCCTATAACTCCATTGCCCAGAACCAGTACGCCTCCTATTACGGGCTGAGCACCTCCACCCCCCTGACCCAGCAGAGCCTCAGCGACATGGCCAAGACCCTGCTGGGCGTGTCCGAGGACATGACCTGGGACGCCTATTTCAAGGACGCCGCCAAGAAGAGCCTGATCCAGATCACCATGCTCAAGAAGGGCGCCGCCGAGAAGGGCATCACCTGGAACGACGACATGCAGAAGGAGCTGGACTCCACCATGGACACCCTGGTCTCCTATGCCAAGTCCGCCGGTAAGAGCGAGGGCGAGTACCTCAAGCAGCTCTACGGCAGCAACATGACCAAGAAGATTTTCCAGGGCATCCTGAAGGATACCATCATCGCCTCCCACTATCAGCAGGACTACATCGACAGCCTGCAGTACACCGACGAGGAGCTCCAGAAGTACTATGAGGAGAACAAGAACTCCTTCGACGTGGCCAACTATGAGATGATCACCTTCAACGGCGCAGCCGCCTCCACCAAGGACGCCGACGGCAACACCGTCCAGCCCACCGAGGAGGAGAGCGCCGCTGCCCTGCAGAAGGCCAAGGACGCCGCCAACGCGGCCCTGGAGCAGGTCAAGGGCGGCGAGCTTCTGGTCAAGGTGGCCAAGGACTATGAGCCCATCGGCACCTATTCCCACCCCGAAGCCGGCACCTACAGCGGCAATGCCGCCACCAAGTGGGTGTTTGACGAGAGCCGCCAGGAGGGCGACACCGAGATCGTGGAAAACGGCACCTCCATCTATCTGCTGGTGTTCCACAGCCGGACCCGCAACGATTACAACACCGTGGACGTGCGTCACATTCTGTTCAAGGTGGACACCACCGGTCTGGACAGCAAGGCCGAGGATTACCAGGCCAAGCTGGAGGAGCTGAAGGCCGGCAAGAAGCAGGAGGCCGAGAACGCCCTCCAGGCCTGGAAGGACGGCGACGCCACCGAGGACAGCTTTGCCGCACTGGCCAATGAGCTGTCTGACGACACCGGCTCCAACACCAACGGCGGCCTGTATAAGCAGGTCTATAAGGGTCAGATGGTCAGCGAGTTCAACGACTGGTGCTTCGACGAGAGCCGCAAGGCCGGCGATACCGGCATCGTGGCCAACGATGCCGCCGGCGGCAGCTACATCGGCTACCACGTCATGTACTTCGTGGGCACCGACGATCCCTATTGGATGGTCCAGGTCCGCAAAGCCATGATGAACAAGGCGTACTCTGAGTGGTCCGCCAACCTGGTCAAGGACATCACCGCCACCGAGAACTCCGGCATGAAGTACGTGGGCTGAGCCCCGTCTCCCATAACGGTATAACCAAAAGAGGCTGGCCAGCGCCAGCCTCTTTTTTCCATGCCGGGGCCGGAGCAATTTTGGGTATTTTGCAATTTTCCCTTGCAAGTTCCGGCGGAATATGGTATAAATGGGGGTGCTTAAAATGCTTTGAACGGGAAGTTCCGCAATCATCGCCTTTCCAAGAGAGGACCGGTCACCGGCTGCAAGCCGGTCCGTCAGGCGCTGCGGTGTTCGCCCGGGAGCTGCCGCGAGGAAATGCGCGGACGGGTCATCCCCCGTTATCGGGAAAACGAGTGCGCGGTTCTGTGCCGCGAAGCTGGGTGGTACCACGGAAGCCGTATGCCTTTCGTCCCAAGTGATTGGGAGGAAGGGCATTTATTTTTTCCCCGAACGAATCCCACTTTTAATAGTTAATAAGGAGGAAGCTCATGGACAAAAACTTGTTAAAGGAATTCATCATTGAAGAATATGAGAAAGATTTTGTGGTATATGCTACCGACGAAGCCTATCGGCTATTGGGTGTAGAAGTCCCGCAGCCTATTAGTCCAGTAACGGAGTATACCGTTGACAGAACGCATTATGTGGTGATACGGAACGTGTCGGGAGATACCATTGATGTAGAGTATTACCGAGAGGCAGTATTGACTTACTTGGCAAGCAGATATCGCATTGACGGCCTTCTCAGAGAATCAGACGGAAATAGCCATGATGCCAATTGGCAGTACGAAGTATATATTTTTAATACTGGTTACTGCCCGGAGGAGCTGTCATCCTGCATCATAAAAACAGGCGGACTATATCTCAGCGCAACCAAGGTACTGAAAAAAGAAAAAATTACGGAAGAGATCATCGAGACTTGGTCGGAAGAATATGATCTCGACGGCAACGGGGAAGGCCAAAGAACTGTTTATTGCTCTACGCCGGATGGCTCGGCGCATTTTGCCTTTGGTCTGTCCCTAAGTTGGCGTCTCGGCAGGAAATTGCCGGAGAATCGGTATCCACTTGCTCTGAGAACGAGCAGAGCAGATCAGATATGTCGGACAGGCTACAAGATGCGCTTACCCGCGGCCACACCGGCTGGCAGCGCATCCGGCGGAGAAAGCCAGCCGTGTCAGGCAGACAGCGAGCCGCACGCAATCAAGGCCGCACCGGACGGCGGCGCATCCGAATGCTCCCATCCCTCCCTATGGCAGCGCATTTGCAGATTTATGCGGAAGCTTTTCTAGGCAGACCACTCCGCATTACAACCCTGTGCTATTACCGATACAAATCCGCAAAGGGCTGTGGCCGGAGCTTTTCGAGAACCGGCCCGCAGCATCCCCTACAGCACAGTCTTTGCAGGGAAACTCTAAAAACTTCCACCCCATAATACAAGGAGGAATCATTACCGATGAAAGAAAAACTGACACAACTGCTGCAGGAGGGCAAGGACCGCATCGATGCCGCCCGCAGCGAAGGCGAGCTGCAGGAGGTCAAGGGCCTGCTGCTGGGCAAGCAGGGCGCCCTGACGGGGCTTCTGAAGGAGCTGCCCCGGCTGGACGTGAGTCTGCGGCCGGAGATGGGCAAGGCCGTGAACCAGGCCAAGGCCCAGCTGACGGAGCTGCTGGAGGCCAAGCGGGAGGAGCTGAAGCTGAAGGCCTCCGAGGTGGACCCGGACTTCGACATCACCGTCCCCGGCACCGCCCCCCTGTCCGGCGGCCTGCACCCCATCACCCAGATGTGCTATGACCTGAACGACGCGTTCCGGTCCATGGGCTTTGAGATCTTCGAGGAGTCCGACATCACCAGCGAGCTGTACGGCTTCGACAACCTGAACTTCCCCCCCAACCACCCTGCCCGGGAGAGCATGGACACCTATTGGCTGGAGGGTCATGACAAGGGCCAGTGCTGGGACAAGCTGTGCCTGCGGCCCCATCTGACCGGCGGCTCCGTCCGCTATATGCAGACCCACAAGCCCCCCTACCGCTTCGTGTACCCCGGCCGGGTATACCGCAACGAGACCACCGACGCCCGCCACGAGCGCGCCTTCTTTCAGTATGAGGCCCTGATCGTGGACAAGGACTTCACCTTTGCCTCCGGCAAGGTGATGATCAAGAGCATCCTGTCCAAGGTGTTCGGCCGGGACGTGCCGGTGCGGATGCGGGCGGGCTTCTTCCCCTTTGTGGAGCCGGGGTTCGAGATCGACATGGGCTGCCTGGTGTGCGGCGGCAAGGGCTGCAGCGTGTGCAAGCACGTGGGCTGGATCGAGATCATGCCCGGCGGCACCCCCCATCCCAACGTCCTGCGCTCGGCGGGCCTGGACCCGGATGAATACACCGGGTTCTATGTGAACATCGGCCTGGACCGTCTGGTGATGATGCGCTACGGCGTGGATGACGTGCGTATGTTCCACAGCGCCGACCTGCGCTTTTTGGAACAGTTCCGTTAAAAGGAGGGGAAACACATGAAAGTATCGCTGAACTGGATCAAAGATTATGTGGACCTGCCCCGGGATATGGACCTGACCCGGCTGGCCTATGACCTGACCATGTCCACTGTGGAGGTGGAGGGGGCCACGGACCTGGCCCGGCAGTTTGACCATATGCTGGTGGGGCAGATCACGGAGGTGTGCCCCCATCCCAACGCCGACAAGCTGCAGATCTGCCGCACGGACATCGGCGGCGGTGACATCCGGGATATCGTTTGCGGCGGCACCAACGTCCGCCCGGGCATGAAGGTGGCCGTGGCCGCCCCGGGAGCCATGTGCCGCTGGCACGGCGAGGGCGAGCCAGTGGAGATCAAGGAGGCCAAGCTCCGGGGCGTCAAAAGCTACGGCATGATCTGCGGCGCGGCGGAGATCGGCCTGGGAGACCTGTTCCCTACCACCGAGGAGGCCCACATCCTGGACCTGAGCGCCTTTGACGCCCCGGCGGGGACCCCTATTGCCGACGCCCTGGACCTGCACGACATCATCCTGGAGATCGACAACAAGTCCATGACCAACCGGCCCGACCTGTGGGGCCATTACGGCATCGCCCGGGAGCTGGCGGCTCTGTATGACCTGCCTCTCAAGCCCCTGCCCCCCTTCACCTGCGGTGCCGGGTCCGACGGCCTCACCGTCACCGTGGAGGACACGGAGCGCTGCCCCCGCTACATTGGCGCGGCGGTGGAGGGCCTGTCCGTGAAGCCCGCCCCCTTCCGGATGCAGAGCCGCATCTGGCGGGTGGGTATGCGGCCCATCAACGCCCTGGTGGATATCACCAACTATGTGATGCTGGCCACCGGCCAGCCCACCCACGCCTTTGATTCCGACAACATCGCCGGGCACATCATCGTCCGCCGGGCCAAGGACGGCGAGCAGCTGGAGCTGCTCAGCGGCAAGGAGCTGGCCCTGTCCGCCGACGACCTGGTCATCGCCGACGAGGCGGGGGTGGTGGGCCTTGCAGGCGTCATGGGCGGCGCCAAGGACTCCGTCCTGCCCACCACCAACAAGGTGATTCTGGAGATCGCCAACTTCCAGGCTGCCGGCGTCCGCCGCACGGCCCTGCGGTACAACAACCGCACCGAGGCATCCTCCCGGTATGAAAAGGCCATCGACCCGGAGCGCTGCGACCAGGCCCTGTCCCTGGCCATGAGCCTGTTCCGGGAGCTGTATCCCGACGTGCATGTCACCAGCTTCTGCGACCAGTATCCCGCGAAGCTCCAACCGGCGGAGATCGACGTGTCCCTGACCTGGCTGGACCGCCGCCTGGGCAAGCACCTGACCAACGACGAAATCGCCCATAAGCTGGGCCTGCTGGGCTTCCGGCTGGACTTCGACGGCGACAATATGCACGTCACCGTGCCCACCTGGCGCTCCACCGGCGATGTGGCCATCAAGGCCGACATCATGGAGGAGGTGGCCCGGATGGTGGGCTACGAGAACTTCCAGGCCGCCCCCATCACCACCTCCTTCGACGGGGCCATCAACCAGCTGGACAAGGACCTGGAGCGCCGGATCAAGGAGTACCTGGCCATCCGCTGCGGCATGCAGGAGATCTTCACCTATCCCTGGATGGACGAGCAGTACGTCAACGCCATTCTGCAGGACACCGCCGGGATCCTGGCCCTGTCCACCCCGCCGTCCCCCTCCGAGCGGCTGATCCGCTCCTCTCTGCTGCCCAACCTGTGCAAGGCCGTGGTGAAGAACGAGCGGTACTTCACGGAGTTCTCCCTGTTTGAAACGGCCCAGGTGTTCAAGGACGCGGACTATTCCGCCCCCTATGATCCCCGGGAGCTGCTGCCCTCCCAGCGCAAGAACATCGCCGGCGCCTTCGTGGCCCCGGCCAAGGATGTGACGGCCCTGTTCCGCCGGGCCAAGGGTGCCGTGGAGCAGATGCCCCGCTACACCCATATGGAGGGCTTCACCTTCCGCCAGGAGAAGCGCCCGGTGTGGGCCGACCAGGTGGTGTGGCTGAACATCTATCTGGGTGAGGAGCAGGTGGGCAACCTGGCATTGCTTGCCCGGAAGCCCGCCATGGCCTGCGGCATCAAGAACCTGGCGGTGATGCTGTTCGAGTTGGACGTGGACGCCTTGAGGCCCTTCCGCTCCCGCACCAACCGGTTCACCCATCTGCCGGAGTATCCCATGACCGACTACGACATCTCCCTGCTGTTCGACAGCCAGGTGAAGTGGAGCCAGATGCACGACGTCATCGCCCAGGGCATCCACAAAAACGGCCTGCTCCATGGAGCGGATTTTGTGGACGAGTACCACGGCAAGCAGGTGCCCGCCGGGAAGAAGTCCGTCACCATCCGGCTGACCATCGGCTCCCTGGAAAAGACCCTGACCTCCACGGAGATCGAGGAGTGCGCCTCCGGCGTCATCAAGAAGCTCACCAAGCGCCTGGGCGCGGAGCTGCGCACCCGGTAAAATCCGTTTTTCCCTCTTTACAGCGCCGGAAAAATAGCGTATACTGATGGTGAATCAATAGAAAGGGGAGAAAGCCCGCATGGATGATTTCACCAGAAAGTTTGACGCCGCCCAGGATAAGGACGAGCAAATCCACTTTATCCTTACCTCCGTGTATGAGGCGCTGAAGGAAAAGGGGTATGACCCCATCAACCAGATCGTGGGCTATATCCTGTCCGAGGACCCCACCTATATCACCAACCACAACGGCGCACGGACCCTGATCTGCAAGGTGGATCGGGACGAGCTGCTCCAGGTGCTGGTGAAGAATTATCTGGAAATCTGAGCGTAATAACAAAAGCCGCCCTGGCCGGGCGGCTTTTGTTATTACAGTGGGAGCTTTCAGGCCCACAGGGCCTTCATGAAGTCGGGATAGGCCTTGTCGCAGATGTCCACGCAGCGGCCCATCAGCTCCAGGCAGATCTCGCCCACGTCGTGGGTGCGGAAGGCGGCGTCCATCTCCGCCTGAACGGTGTTGTCGTTGGTGTCCAGCACGAACTTGAAGAAGCGGAAGCGGCGGTTGGCCTCGTTGACCACCTTGAAGAAGCCGTCGATCTTGTTTTCGGGGAGCTTCACGATGTCGAACACGCGGATGGCCACGTCCTCGCAGTCCTTGTTGAAGAAAAAAATCATGCGGATGGAAGGGATGCTGTCTCCGGTGTATATCACGGTGACCTTCTCCATGCCGGAGTCGGTGACCTCAATGTCGGAGTGCTTGATGTCCTTGGCGTCCATGGCCTGGATGAACTGTCGGGTAGAATCGAGCATGAAAGGGACCTCCTTGATGGCAATTGATTCGTTACTCCATATATACCCCTTTTCCGGGGAATTGTCAACCGGCGGAATTGTTGACGCGGCGGACAAAAAAATCTCGCCACCGGGGGAAAACCGTGCTATACTAAGGGAAAAATCCGGGAGGTGACGGGATGGAGGAGATCACGGCGGCCTATGTGCGGCGGCTTCTGCCCCGGCGGGACCCCATGGGCCACAAGGGCATCTTCGGCAAGGTGCTGTGCGTCTGCGGCAGCGTGGGCTTTTCCGGCGCGGCGGTTTTCGCCGGCCGGGCGGCGGTGCGCACCGGGTCGGGGCTGGTATACCTGGGGGTGCCGGAGCCGGTGTGGCCGGTGGCGGCAATGAAATGCGACGAGGCGATGCCCTTCCCCCTGCCGTCTGAGGAGGGGAAGCTGTCCCCCCTGGCAGAGGAGGCCATCCGGCAGCGGGCCGGGGGCTGCGATGCGGTGCTGGTGGGCTGCGGCCTGGGGCGCAGCCCGCCTGGTGTGGGAGCTGCTGAAAACGGAAAAACCGCTGGTGCTGGACGCCGACGGCATAAACGCCCTTTCCGGGCATATGGATGCATTGTCCCGGCGGCGGGACCGGATCACCGTGCTGACTCCCCATGAGGGGGAGTTTGTCCGGGCCGGAGGCGATCTTTCCCCGGGCCGGGAGCGGGCGGCGGCGGACTTCGCCCGGGAGCACGGGGTATACCTGGTGCTGAAGGGGCCGGGGACCATCGCGGCCGCCCCGGACGGGCGGTGTATGCGCAATCCCACCGGGAACTGCGGCATGGCCAAGGGCGGCAGCGGCGATGTGCTGGCGGGGATGCTGGTGAGTCTGCTGGGCCTGGGCCTGCCGCCTATGGACGCCTGCTGCGCCGCGGTGTGGCTTCACGGACGGGCCGGGGACCTGGCCGCCCGGGAGGTGGGCCTGTGGGGCATGACCCTATCGGACCTGCTGGACCGGATCCCGGCGGCTCTGCGGGAGGTCACGGAGTGAGACTTATCCAAAAGAGCTTTGCTCTTTTGGATAAATT
>OHCE01000554.1_pt1 | contig 17771 bp, 20 predicted proteins | sample 1577571 | NCBI WGS metagenome assembly OHCE01 (sample SAMEA3879505, study PRJEB24766) | human gut metagenome | biome: human-associated habitat; feature: feces | place: USA | collected 1985/1987 | reverse complement strand
GTTGCAATCGGTGCCGAATCGCAGGGATTCATGGCGAAGCCATGTACACCGCACCTGATTGCGCAGCGCGTGCAGCTCTTCAAGCTACAAACTGCCAATGCCGGGGGTCGAGGGGAACTCCCCTCGCCTTTCTCTGGGGGATTTAAAGGGGGTATTCTCTTCGGAAAGAGAATACCCCCTTTATTGCCCGTTTCCGCACAGTGCGGAAAACTCCCGCCCGCGACGCGGGCTTTGTTTTTGCTTGAAAAGGAAAAATCAGAATCCAAACCCGCTGAGGCCGAGTCCGCTCGTCAGCGCGTTCATCTTCCCGTCCATCGCCTCTTCGGCCTGGCGGAGCGCCTCGTTCACGGCGGAAATGATGAGATCCTGAAGCATCTCCACATCCTCGGGGTCGACCGCCTCGGGCTTGATGGTGATGTTCGTGACTTCCTTCTTGCCGTTGACCTCGGCGCTGACGACGCCGCCGCCGACGCTCGCCGAGAAGGTCTTCTCCTCGACCTCCTGCTGCGCCTTCTGCATGTCCTCCTGCATCTTCATGATCTGCTGCTGCATCTGCTGCTGCTTGAGCATCTGGCCGCTGCCGTTGGAAAAGCCGCGGCGTGCGCTGTAACCCTTTGCCATCGTTGTTGTCTCCTTTTATTTTACTGTAAAATTGTCGAATTTACTGCCCATGCGCAGGAGGTCCTGCATCTTGTCTCGCTTTTTCGCGCTCGGGCACTCGCCCACGAGGAAGCGGACGCGGATCTCCCGTCCAACTGCGCGGGACGTGACCTCGCTCAAAACGTCTGTCACGACCTTTTGGTCGAGCATGGACTTCTGCACCTCGGTCGAGCAGTAGACGGTGAGAAGGTCATCCTTCACATCGCCCTGCGCCATGCCGATGAACGCGCGCTTGTCGGGCGTCAGGCGGTTTTTGTAGCTCTCCATGAGCTGGTAGAAGATCTCATCATCGCCGCTCGCAGGCGCTTCCTGCGTGGGCGCGGGTGCTGCTGCTATCTTCGGCGCTGCGGCCTTCGGTGCGGGTGCGACCGGCTCGCCGTAGGGCGGCGGTGCGTCATAGTCGTCGGGCAGCGGCGGCTCGTCCCACGGAAGCGGCGCTTCCTCGGCGGGCTTTGCGCTCTCTGTGGGCGCTTCCGCGGCCTTTTGCGGTGCGGGAGCGAGCTTTTGCGCCGTCGCGGGAGCAGGTGCGCTCGCCGGTGCAGATGCGGAATGCTTCGCTGCGAACTGCACGCCCGCGGCGATCTGCTCTTCGAGCCGCGCGATGCGCGCGCCAAGCGCCGCCAGGTCGCCGGAGAGTGTTTCGTCGCAGAGCTTCAGAATGCAGAGCTCTGCGTCCGTGCGGCGGTTCACGCTGAACTGGAGCTGCGCCGCCGTCTCCTGCAAGATCGTACAGAGCTGGATGAAGCGTGCGCTCGTCCCCTGCGCGCGCAGGTTTCGGAGCGTTGCGGCGTCATAAGCGCCGCTGAGTAAGCTCTCGCCGCCCTCCCCCGCCGTCGCGCTGATGAGCAGCTCGCGCGAGAGGGTCGAGAGCTCGCCGAGCACCGCGCCCACATCCTTACCGCCGTCGTAGAGCTTGCCGAGAAGCTCGAGTGCCCCGCGCGCGTCGCGCGTCAGGATCAGCGACATGAGCTGTGCGGTCTGCACGTTTCCGGCCAAACCCAGCGCATCGAGCACGGCGTTCGCGTCGATCGCGCCGCCCGTGGCCGCGCACTGGTCAAGAAGGCTCAGCGCGTCTCGCAGCGCGCCGTCCGACAGTCGGGCCAGCAGCGCCGCGCCATCCTCCTTTAAGTCGATATTCTCCTGCCCGGCGATGTAGTTGAGCCTGCCCACGATGTCCTTCGGCTGGATGCGGCGGAATGAAAAGCGCTGGCAGCGCGACAAAATCGTCGCGGGCACCTTGTGCAGCTCCGTTGTCGCCAGAATGAACATCAGATGCTCGGGCGGCTCCTCCAAGATCTTGAGCAGTGCGTTGAACGCGGGCGTCGAAAGCATGTGGACTTCGTCGATGATATACACGCGTTTTTTTACCTGCGCGGGCGAATAGATGGCCTCGTCACGCAGCGCGCGCACGCTGTCCACGCCGTTGTTCGACGCCGCGTCCAGCTCGACCACGTCGAGCAGCCGCCCGCTCTCGATGCCAAGGCAGCTCGGGCAGCGGTTGCAGGGGTTGCCGTTTTCCGGATGCTCGCAGTTGACCGCGCGCGCAAGTATTTTGGCGCAGGTCGTCTTGCCCGTGCCGCGCGTGCCGGTAAAAAGATAGGCGTGCGACAGCCGCCCCTCCGCCACCTGGCGCTGCAAGGTCTCGGTGATGTGCTCCTGACCAACCACGTCGGCAAATGTTTTGGGACGCCACTTGCGGTAAAGCGCCTGATACATCCGCAGCCCTCCCTTACAATAGAAATACTCCCCCGTATACAGCTGCGGAACCGGCGTCCTTGCGGCACATGGATGGTCCCGCTTAATGCTGCTCGGTTCCCCGCCTGACATGGTTCGCAGGTACCCATTGCGCAAGACCGGTTCCGCAGCTGTATGCGGAGGAGTTGTTGAACAAATGGTATTCTACTATATTTCAGAAAAAATATCAACAGAAAAATGAAAAAGGGGCTTCACAAATTCAAAAAAGTGTGTTATGATAATCCGCGCTGGGAGACCAGCATTGCTATTTGGGCCTGTAGCTCAGTTGGGAGAGCGTACGGTTCGCATCCGTAAGGTCGTGGGTTCGAATCCCTTCAGGTCCACCAAAAAGAAGAGCACCGCAAAGCGGTGCTCTTCTTTTTGGTATCCGTAGGACATTTAACAGCGCACAAACAAATGAATTGCTTGTGCACCAAGGTTTTCGCACAGCGAAAACGCTTGTGACGCGCCACTTGGCACGCTTTTTTGTTTTTCCGCAGACGGCTTAAAGGTTCACTTGGGCCGCTTTTTTTGTTTACAGTCCCAGGCTCTCGACCCATTTCTGCACGCTTGCCATGCTCTCGCGGCTGCTCAGGCGCTTGCCGGGGAGCCACTTTGTCCCCTTCGAGCAAGCGGATCTCAAAATGTCCTCGCCGCCCATGCCGCTGCCGCCGGAGGTGGCAAAGGGGATGACGGTCTTGCCCGAAAAGTCGTAGCTTTCGAGGAACGTCTCGATGATGCGCGGGGCCTGATACCACCAGATGGGAAAGCCCACGAACACCGTGTCGTACTGCGCCATATCCGCGACCTTGCCCGCGATGGCGGTGCGGCTCTTGGGGTCCTTCATCTCGATGGTGCTGCGGCTCTTTTTATCCATCCAGTCCAAATCGGCAGCGGTGTAGGCCGTCTCGGGCGCGATCTCGAAGAGGTCGCCGCCGGTCACACCGGCAAGGGTCTTGGCAAGCTTCGCGGTCTGGCCGCTGGCGGAAAAATAGGCAACTAAGGTTTTCATTCTACTGCACTCCTATCTATTGAAATTTCTCACTGTTTCGCTTCCGGAAGGACCTCGTTGATGCAGGAAAGCGCGTTGAGCGTGCGCGGGAGGCCGATGTACGGCGCGCAGTGGTAGACGGCCTCCTTGATCTCCTCAGGCTTCACGCCGCACGCGAGCGCCGCGGCGGTGTGGCGCTTGACCTCGTTCATCGTCTGATTCGTCGTCGCCACGACCAAAATGACCAGCTCGCGCAGTCTGGCGCTGAGCTTTTCCTCCGCGTAAACCTCGCCGTAGATGAGCCGCTCCTTGATGGCGGCAAACTCGGGGTCGGTGACGCCGAGTGCGGACGCTCCGCCGTACAGCGCCTTTGTGGTCTTTTCCGCCTGTTCTGCTCTGTTCATTGCAATGCCTCCTAATGCGTATCCTTTGCAGTCGCGGCACGAATGCTCGCACCGGCTGCTTTTCTGTTTTTTCTGCCTACATTATATAATGTTTTGCCCGTTATGTCGAATCCCCATTTTGAGAAATGCAAATTTTGCGCACACCGCGGGGGAACCGCGCAAAAAAGGAGCATTCTTTCGAATGCCCCTTTTTTACATAAGGTTGGCAAAAATCGACGCGCCGACGACCGTAAGAAGGCCCGCCACGACGATGGACAGGCTGCTCATCGCGCCCTCGACCTCGCCGATCTCGAGCGCCTTGGCCGTGCCCAGCGCGTGCGCGGCCGAGCCAATGCTCACTCCCTTGGCGATGGGGTCGGTGATGCGGAAAAGCCTGCACACCGAAACTGCGATCACGTTGCCGAAAATGCCGGTGATGATGATCATGGCGACCGTCAGCGTCACGTAGCCGCCGAGCTCTTCGGAAACGCCCATGCCGATGGCCGTCGTGATGGACTTAGGCAGAAGCGTCACGTATTCCTCGTGTGTAAGATGAAAGAGCTTGCTCATCACAAACACGCTGCAAAGCGTCGTGATGACGCCGGAGAGAATACCGGCGAAGATGGCCTTCCAGTTGCTCTTCAGAAGCGATAGCTTTTCATAAAGCGGCACGGCGAGGCACACGGTCGCGGGCGTGAGCAGGTAGCTCAAATACTGCGCGCCCTCGTAGAACGTGTCGTAGCTGATGTGCGCCGTCAAAAGCACCGCAATGGTCAGCACCACCGAGATGAGCAGCGGGTTGAAGAGTGCGAACTTGAACTTTTTTTGCAGCAGCACGCCGATGCCGTAGGCAGCAAGACTGACAGAGACGCCGAAAAAGACGGACTGTTCAAAAAATGTCATTTCTTCTCCGCCCCCTTCTTGCCCTTTTTGAGTACCGCCTGCGTCACAAGGCCGGACACGGCCATAACGACGATCGTTGTCACCGCGGCAATGATGAGATAGGCGACAAGATTCGCCTGAATGACGTCCCACGAAGCCATCAGCCCCACGGCGGGCGGAATGAACATGATAGGCATGATCTCGATGAGAAAGCAGGCCGTATCGTGCACGTCGCTGAGCTTGATGACGCCGAGCATCAGGCAGAGAAACATCAGCACAAGGCCGTAGATGCTCGCCGGAACGGGCAGAGGCAGAAAATAATTCAGCAGCTCCCCAACAAGCGAGACGATGAGGATGATGCCGAACTCCTTGACATATTTCATGATTTTTCCTCTCTTTGTGTGTTAATTTTCATTGTACGGCGCGCATTTTCCCCTGTCAATCGACGAACGGGCGGGATTCCGCCCCGCTGCGCGGCTTTTTCTTAACAAGGTGTATAAAGGCGGCGCAAACGCCGCGCTTTCGCCGCCCGTGTGCAAAATCCCATCTTCTGCAAAAAATCGTCGTCCGCTTTGCACAGAACAGCCCGTGCGGATTTAGTCGAAGCGCCGAACTTTCAGTTTTTTCTCCAAAAGGCGAGAAAATGCGCGCTTTTTTACGTCTAATGAGATAAAAGCCGATGCTTCGCCGCCGCTCTCTGCCGGGGCGGCGAAGCGCCGAGTGGAAAATTCATACAGGGAGGATAACACCATGCAGCTATCCACACAGTCGCGCAAAAGACTTTTGTTCGCCGCGCTCTTCCTCGCAATTTTGATTCCGCTATTTTTCACCCTTGCGATCCGCTCGCAGCTGCCGCTCCTCGGTTTCGAGGGCGGCTCGCCCCTGATCGACTGGGTACATCAGAATACGACTGGCAGCGGTTTCTTGCGGAAAGTGACCGGGGACGCCACCTTTTACAGTCTTGTGCTCCTTGCGAAGGACTCGCGCCTCGGGGCGCTGCTGTTTTTCCAGAGCATCGTCTGTGCTGCGATCGCGCTCGTTCTGCTCTGGGTGACGCTGTATTGCAAAAAGAGCTATCTCACACCGTTTACGATCGCCTATACGATTTTGTCCGCGCTCATTTACCTGGCCACCATGGGCGACTACGCCATCAACTCGCAGGCGGAGGAATACTGCGTCCTGATGCTCTGGGGCGCTTATCTGCGGGAGGGGCGCGGCCTCGGCTCGGTCCTCGTCTATCTGACTGTCGTAGGCTGCTATTTTGTCAGCCTCGCGCGCAGCCGCAAGGCGGCGTGAGACGTTCCCCGACTTTTCCACAGCAAAGAAAAACGGCGCGGTCTCCCGTGCCGTTTTTTGCTTTTCCGTTTTCACATCAGCGTCATATAGCTGACGCCGTCGAGCGCTTCAAGCGCCTGGATCTCCTCGTCCAGCGTCGTTTTGCCGTTCACCCAGAGGGTGAACGTGCCGCACACGGGGCCGCCGCTCTTCTCCTGCGTCTCGCTGAAGAGGTTCAGGTCCCAAATGTAGTGTCCGTGGCCCTTTACCTGGCGGATGATCTGGCCGACCGTGCTCTTTTTCTCCATCTCGAAATACACCGTGGAGACGCGCTGCGTCTTGCGGATGCGAAGGTCCACGCGCCGCAGCACTTGCATCGCAAGGAAGATGAACGCATAGCAGATGATGCCGCCCGCGTAAAAACCCGCGCCGAACGCCGTGCCGATGATGGCGACCGCCCACAGGCCCGCCGCAGTCGTCAGGCCGCGCACCTCCTGATTGCGCGTCACTAAGATCGTGCCCGCGCCGAGAAAGCCCAGCCCCGTGATGACCGAGGCCGACATGCGTACAAGGTCCGTCTCGCCGATGCCGGCAACAAAGATATTCGTCATCATCACGAGCGCCGAAGCATCGCTCACGATGATATACGTCCGAAAGCCCGCCGCCTGATTGTGCCGCTCGCGCTCAAAGCCGAGCGTGCCCGCGCAGAACGTGGAGAGCAGGATGCGCACCACGATCGAGAGCACCGTGATATCTGCGAGCTGCTGAGAGATCGCTGCCATAGGATCTATTCCTCACTTTTTTGCAAAAAACTGGAAATACCCGCACAGCAAACTATGCCTGCCGCGCAGGAAAGATACCTTTCCGCCGCAGCCTCAGTCGCTCGCCTTTTTGAGCTCGACGTTTTTCTCGTAGGCCACGGTCACGGCGTCTAACACCGCCGCGCGCATGCCGCGCTCTTCGAGCGTGCGCACGCCCTGGATCGTCGAACCGGCGGGCGAGCAAACGCTGTCCTTGAGCACGCCGGGGTGCTGGCCCGTCTCGAGCACCATTTTCGCCGTGCCGAGCATCATCTGCGCGGCATACTGGATCGCCGACGCGCGCGGCAGGCCGCACGCGACGCCGCCGTCGGCCATCGACTCTAAGAAGATCGCGGCAAAGGCCGGGCCGCAGCCCGCGACCGCCGAGCCCGCGGCATGCAGCTCCTCCGCCAGCGGGAAGAGCTTGCCCGCGGGCGCCATGTAGCGCAAAAACGCCTCCTGCTGCGCCTTGTCGCAGTTACCGCTGCACGCATAGAAGATCACGCCCTCGCCCACGGCGGCGGGCATGTTCGGCATGATGCGGATGACGGGATAGTCCCCGCCCGCAAGCTCCTGAATGCGCGCGATGTCCAGTCCCGTGACCATGCTGATGAGCACCGGCGCGCTCTTGCGCTCCTTGAGCGCCGGGGCGATGCCCTTGAGCACGTCCACGATCATCTGCGGCTTCACGCCGAGGAAGATGTGGTCCGCCTCGCGCGCGATGATCTCGTTGCTGCTCACAACGGCCCCGATGCGCTCTGCGAGCGTCTCCGCCTTTGCCCTCGTGCGGTTGGCGAGCAGCACCTCCACCTCGCCGCTTCTGGCCGCCGCGCTCGCCAGCGCGCCGCCCATATTTCCTGTGCCGATAAAGCCGATCTTCATCATCTGCCGTGTCCTTTCTACACCCATCAGGAACCCAAGCGCAGCCCTGTACCGCGCACCGCCCCTGTTTTTATTATCAGTAAAGGATATATCAACCCTCGCCGCCTTGTCAAGCACCGCGCCCGTCAATCACCCGTTCCGCGAAAATTTTATGTAATATCCATTGCACTGAGTACCGTTCTTTGGTATATCAAATAATCCGTGCGTATCCATTTGCAGGCACCTAAAGCATCCAGTTTTTAGGTTTTGAATGATCCTGCGTGTCCGCTTTTAAAGGATGTGCCGACAAGAAGTGAAAAGCCCGCAAATCCAGGCTATTTCGCCCAAAAGCAGACTTGAAAAGTGATAAATTCTTTCATAACAATTAGACAGGCTTAGACAGGCTAAGTCTGTTCTTTTTTTCTGTTCTGCCTCGCCATGGCGGTGGAATTGCTCCCGAACATGGCCTTTGCTGCCGCTGCGACACGCAGCGGCACGAAGGATGACCCTTATATGCAAAGACCCGTTCCAATCCCTACCGCATTTCCTATGAGGATGTATGTAAAGAGGTAATGGGTGCAAAGCAGAAAGCGCAGCTGCGGCGAATGGTGGACTTCAAGTTCACCCATCATCCGTCCCTCAATTTGCCGGAGCAGCGGCTGACAGCCATTGAAAAGCAGCTTGGAGAGCGTACAAGAGAGCTACTCTCCATTCCGGTTCAGAGAAGCGCAAAGCGCAAAAATGAGCCGGAAGGATGATCCGTCTGCGGTATGGGAGCATCCCCATACCGCAGATACTTATCAGCCGCCCATACAGACCGGTATGAGATTCCCGTAAAAATTACCACCTATGTTCCTAAAACAACCACCTATCGAGAATCGGTAGAAAACGGTTCTTGATTTTCCTATACTGTAACCGTAGCGAGGAGGTGAACCGATGCAAATTGAAATCAAGATAGACGAAAAATGCAAAGAGCCAAAAATCATCGTGATGACGGACAAAATGACCGATGAAGTCAATGCAATCATAAAAAGACTGTCAGACGAGCAACCGCAGGTCATTGCCGGATTCAGGGAGGATGTGGTCGAGGTTCTGGAACCGTCTGAAATCTACCGTGTTTTTGCTGAATCAGGTAAGGTGTTTGCCGAGACAAATCACGGCGAGTATGCGCTCCGCCTGAGGCTATACGAGGCGGAACAACGGCTTGACAGCAAGACTTTTGTCCGAATATCAAACTCGGATATTATCAATCTGAGAAAGGTCAAGAGCTTTGATTTGAGCTTTGTCGGGACAATTTGCATCACGCTTTCAAACGGTACGGTTACTTATGTTTCACGGCGATCCGTCGCCAAAATCAAACAACTGTTAGGAATGTGAGGTGGCAGAAATGAAGAAAAAACTGATTGGACGAGGTGTAATTGGTTTCCCTGTTGGCATTGCAATCGGATATGTCATTACGGTGATTATCTCAATCTGCATTGGGGATGGCTTCTTCTATCCGGTCACTCCGGAGCTTGTGAATAAAATAGGGAGCGAACTAAATGCGGTTCTCATTCAAACCGGTCTGAGCGGAATAATGGGCACAGGCTTTGCAATGGCTTCGGTTATTTGGGAGATCGATTCGTGGAGTCTTGCAAAGCAAAGCGGGATTTACTTCGCAATTGCTTGCGTGATTATGTTCCCTATCTCTTATTTTGCCAACTGGATGCCCCATTCGACCGCTGGAATTCTGTCTTATGTAGGCATATTCGTAGCGATCTTCCTCGCTGCTTGGGTAACTCAGTATTCTGTGTGGAAAAGGAAGATTAAGAAAATGAACGAAGGCATTAAAGATAATAACGATATGAATTGATCCCGCCGATCTGCACCCTGCGCCTTGTTTTAACAGCAGAATAAACCACATACATAGCCGCTTGGTTTTCAAAAGAAATCAGGCGGCTATTTCTATTTTGAAGGAGGTGTTCGCTATGAACGAAACAGATTACAACGCTCGCCTTTATGAGAAAATGAAAGCCGAACAGGACAAATACCGGGGCTGGCTACTGCATCAGGAGCCGTCCGAAATTCTCAATCATACCTACGAATATATCGTCGGTCACAATGATGGCAATGTTTACCCAAATGGACTGATCTCCCGTGCGGAGACCGCCACCGTTTTCTTCCGGCTTTTGAAAGATGAGGTGCGTGACGGCAATCTTCTGACCAGCAATACCTATTCCGATGTTCCGGATGACTATTGGGCAAATACCGCCATCTCCACCATGACGGGTCTGGGCATCGTGCAGGGGGTGCAGCACCGACACCTTTGACCCCAACGCCCCCACCACCCGCGCGCAATTTGCGGCCATCTGCGCCCGGTTCCACACCGGCGAGAGCAGCGATACGCAAGCTTTCTCCGACATTGATGGGCATTGGGCGGAGCAGTATATCGCGTGCGCCACCGAGCTTGGGTGGATCAAGGGCTTCGAGGACGGCACCTTCCGCCCGGATGCCTACATCACCCGTGCCCAGGCTATGACCATGATCAACCGGGTGCTGAACCGCATCCCCGAGGAGAACAGCGACCTGCCGGCAGGCATGAACACCTGGCCGGACTGCAACCCCGGTGACTGGTTCTATCTGGCAGTGCAGGAAGCCACCAATTCTCACGACTTTGAGCACAAGGCCGGCAACTACGAGACTTGGACGAAGCTGATGAAGAACCCCGACTGGACCCGGTATGAGCACTGATATTGGGCAAAATTTCAGAAATACACATATCGGTTGCTGCTCCTAAATAAAAGCACAAGCGGCGCACCAAATCTGGTGCGCCGCTTGTGCTTTTGCCTTGCTCTAAACGATTCTTTTAAATGTTGCCCTTATGAGAGGCTGGCCCATAGGCCAGCCTCTCTTTTTTGAAGTTATAATAGCATCGTGACCCCATTATCTTCGATCCCGATCTCCACGAGCGGCGCGCCGGGGTCGTACTCGCCGTCGAGCGTCCAGGGAATGTCCTCGGCCGTCTCCGCCGTCACGTGCTTGACGTGGCGGAAGATGAGCCCCTCGGAGTCGTAATAGTCCTTGTTGATGAGCGCCAGAATGAGCGCCTGCATCGCAGCCGGTGTGCGCGGCACAGGCACGAGCAGCAGCTCGAACTTGCCGTCGTCGAACGACACCTCGTCGGGCGAGAGCTTCATCAGCCCCGCGATCGACGTCGAATTGCTGATCGCACCGAAGAGGTATTCCCCATCGAAGACCTCGCCGTCCGCCGTGATCTTCATGCGGTACGGGCAGAGCGTGTCGAGATTCTTGACGCCCTCGAGTAAGTAGGCAAAGTGCCCGAACATATTCTTGATATCCTGCTGGACGGTGTAGGTCGTTTTTGTGAACGCGCCGAACGACGCGACATAGACGAAGTTCCGCTCGCCGAATTTGCCCACATCGAGAGATCTCGGCTTCATGCGCATGGTGGAGGCCGCCGCCTCGGCGGGATTCGACGAGATATTCAGGCTCGCGGCAAAGTCGTTCGTGCTGCCGCCGGGCAGATAGCTCACGAGCGGGCGGTATTCTCGCGGAATGCGCATCACACCGTTCACCGTTTCGTTGAGCGTGCCGTCGCCGCCGTGGCAGACGACGACGTCGAATTCCGGCCCGAGCGATTCGGCGAGCTCCGTCGCTTCTCCGCGGTGCGTGGTCTTGCGCACGGAGACGAGATAGCCCGCCTCGGAATAGATCGCGGCGGCGTCAAACAGCGGCGCGAGGGATTTGGTCTTTCCCGCGCGGGGATTGACGATAAAGAGCAGCTTTTTGTCGTCCATGGGTTCCTCCTCGTTTGCTCTTCACAGCATCAGACCGGCAAAGCACCCTGCGCCCTGTCGGTCAAAATCACCCTCTGCCAAAAAAGTCAAGTTCTGTTCATCTTCATTAACAGAGAGTAAAGATTATCATAACACACGAAATGAGCGGTTGCAATTCCCAGCAAAAAATAGTAAGCTGTTTTTGGTATCTTTTTAGCAGTCATTTAACGCCTTTTGCCCAAAAAAAGGGGGAGCCCATGAAGCAGAACAAAACCTATCTTCACCTCGGCGTAACGCTGATCGTCTCGGCCTGCGCGGTGCTGATGTTTTACGACACGTTTTTCCAGTCCCGCGTGCTGCTGGACTTTTTCGACAAGCTGATGAGCGTGCTCTCGCCGGTCATCTACGGCCTTGTGTTCGCGTACCTTCTCGCCCCCATCGTCGACTTTTTCGACCGGTATATCCAAAAGGGGCTGCCGAAGGTCAAGTCCTCGCTCGTCCGGGGGCTGAGCATCCTCGTCACGTGGATCTGCGTCATCGCCCTCATCTACCTGATGTTCAGCATCCTCATCCCCGAGCTGGTCGACAGCACGAAGACACTGGCCGACAACTTTGAAAGCTATTATAAAACCGTCTACAACTGGGTCAACAGCCTTGTGGAGAATCAGACGATCTTCTCCGACGACATCTACTCCGACCAGCTGCTCTCCGCACTCAACGGCTACTACGATAAGCTCGTCAAGTGGGTCACCGACACGGTCATCCCGCAGGCGCAGGTCGCGATCGTCGCCGTGACGGGCGGCATCTGGAGCGTCGTCATCTTCCTCAAGAACATTCTCATCGGCATGATGATCTCGGTCTATCTGCTCGCGCGCAAGGAGAGCTTTGCCAAGCAGTCGAAGAAGATCCTCTACGCCATTCTGCCCGAAACGCCGTACCGCCGCACGCTGCGCGCCGTGGCCGAGGCTGACCGTATCTTCAGCGGCTTCGTGCGCGGAAAGCTGCTCGACTCGCTCATCATCGGCATCCTCTGCTTCATCTGCTGCTCGATCTTCAAGTTCCCGTATACGCCAATCATTTCGGTGTTTGTGGGCGTGACGAACATCATTCCGATCTTCGGCCCGTTCCTCGGCGCCATTCCGAGCGCATTCCTCATCCTGCTCGTCAGCCCAAAGCAGTGCCTTTATTTCATTCTCTTCATCATCGCATTGCAGCAGTTTGACGGCAATATTCTGGGGCCGAAGATCCTCGGCAAATCCACCGGCATTTCGAGCTTCTGGGTCATCGTGGCCATCGTGGTCGGCGGCGGCTTCGGCGGGGTGCTCGGCATGTTCCTCGGCGTTCCGATCTTCGCGTGCATCAGCTCGCTTGTGAACTGGTTCACGAACCGCAGCCTCACGAAAAAGGGCGTGACGGACGACGCGATGTTCGCCCCCGCGCCGCTCGCCTCTCCGGATGAAAAAAAGGACTGATCTCCCCATGAAAACCTTGTACCGTGACAACAAAGGACTGCACCGCTGGCTTTTCGCCTGCGGCGCAGTCCTTGTGCTTTTCTATCTTTTCCGCGGAAACCGCGCGGCCGTCAATTTCTGGGTCTATTCGGTCACGCTGCCCTTCGAGCAATTCTTAGGCCGCGCGTGCGCGGCGCTGCCGTTTTCGGTCGCGGAGCTTCTGTATGTGCTCGCGGCGGTCACGGCGGTCGTGCTGCTCGTGCTGATGGTGCGCTATCTTATAAAGTCGCGCCAAAAAGGGCGCGCCGCGTACCGCTGCGCGCTCTTCGTGCTCGATTTGTTTCTCACGGTCTATGCCGCGTTCTCGCTCCTCTGGGGCGCGAACTATTACGCGGACGATTTCTGCGACAGAAGCGGCCTTTCGCCCGAGCCCGTCGCGTATGAAGACTTAGTGCGCGTCACGCAGTATTTCGCGGACCATCTTGCCGAGGCGTCGACGCACATCATGCGCGACGAAAACGGCCTCTTCACCGCCGACCGGCAGGAGATTCTTAACTACGCCGACACGGTGTACGACTGCCTGTACGACGAATTTCCGTTCCTCGACATGCCGGACCAGAAGCCCAAGGGCATTTTCTTTTCGAAGATCATGAGCGCGATGAACTTCACGGGCTTCTACTTTCCGTTCACGGGCGAGTCAAACGTGAACATGGACTCGCCCGCGATGCTGCTGGCCTCGACCTGTGCGCACGAGCTCTCGCACCAGCGCGGGATCTCGTCCGAGCAGCAAAGCAACTTCCTTGCGGTCCTCGCCTGTACGCGCTGCGACGACGCAAACTACAACTATGCGGGCTGGATGCTCGGCTACATTCACCTCGGCAACGCGCTGTATCGCGTCGATCCCGACGCATGGCAGCAGATTCGCGACAGCTTACCCGACGAGATCGTGCTCGACCTGCGCTATAACAGCGCCTACTGGGCGCAGTACAAGGGCCTCACGGCCACCGTCACCCAGTCGCTCAATGATAAGATGATCAAATCCTACGGCGATGAACTCGGCACACAGAGCTACGGTGCGGTCGTCGACCTGCTCGTGAATTACTACGCCTGAGCGCTGCTCGTCTCGCGGTACGATTTCAAGAACTCTCTCGTCCGCTCCTGCTGCGGGTTTTCGAAGACCTGCTCGGGGCTGCCCTGCTCCACGATGACGCCGCCGTCCATGAAGATCAGCCGGTCCGCCACGTCCCGGGCGAAGGCCATCTCGTGGGTCACCACGATCATGGTGGTGCGGCGGTCGGCCAGCTGGCGGATGACCCGCAGCACCTCGCCGGTAAGCTCCGGATCCAGGGCGGAGGTGGGCTCGTCGAAGTCCTTCAGGAAGATCCGGGCAATGGCCACCCGCTGCTTCTGGCCGCCGGAGAGCTGGTGGGGATAGTGGCCCGCCCGGTCGGACAGGCCCATCTGCTCCAGCAGAGCCAGCCCCCGGTCCCGGATGTCCGCCTCCGATTCGCCGGGCAACTTGGCAAGACGCCTGGCCAGGGTCACGTTTTCCAGGGCGGTGTATTGTGGAAACAGGTTGAAATCCTGGAACACCAGACCGAAATGCAGGCGCTTTTCCCGCAGCTCCCGCTCCCGCACCGGGGGGCGGGACCCGTCCAGCAGGGTCTGGTCCCGCAGGGAGATCACCCCGGCGTCCGGCCGCTCCAGGAAGTTCAGGCACCGCAGCAGGGTGGTTTTCCCGCTGCCGGAGGAGCCGATGACGGACAGCGTCTCCCCTTCCGGCAGGTCGAAGCTCACATCCCGCAGCACCCGGGTGCTGCCGAAGGATTTTTCCAGGTGCGCAACGCTCAGATAGGACATGTGCTCCTCCTTTCAGCGGAAAAAGCTCAGACGGTGCTCCAGATACCGGAACAGCAGCGTCAGAAGCCCCACAAACAGCAGATAGTATACCCCGGTATAGAACAGGGGCCAGGTGATCCCGGCGGTCTTCACATAGTCCTCACCGGCCTTGGTCAGCTCCACGATGGCGATGATCCGGGCCAGGGACGTGTCCTTCACCAGGGTGATGATCTCGTTGGACATGGGAGGCAGGATCCGCTTCACCACCTGAAGCAGGGTGATTTTGAAGAAGATCTGGCGGCGGGTGAGGCCCAGCACCTGACCGGCCTCCCGCTGACCCGCCGGGACGGCCTGGATGCCGCCCCGGTAGATCACGGAGAAATAGCAGGCGTAGTTCAGCACAAAGGCCACGGTGCACGCCAGCATCCGGTTGCTGCCCCAGATGTTGTGACCGAACCACAGGCCGGGGCCGTAGAAAATGATGATCAGCTGCAGCACCAGGGGCGTGCCCCGGATCACCCACACCAGGGCGTCGAACACCGCCCGCACCGGGCGGCAGCGGCTCATGGAGCCCACGGCCACCAGCAGGCCCAGCGGCAGGGAGAACGCCAACGTCAGCCCAAACAGGACGGCGGCCTGGCGCATCCCCTGCAGCAGGGAAAGGGTTACGGTCCAGAACATGGCCTTATGCGGCGGGGACCACGATGACCTGGGCGTTGCAGCAGTAGGCGGGGGTGCAGGTCATGGCGGTCTGCACGCCGTCGGTGAGGGTCATGCCGTTCCACACCACGTCGATGGCCTTGCTGTTGAGCTCGTTGACCTTCTGGCCCCACTCAATGATGACGAACTCCACGTCCACTCCCAGGCGCTGGGCTACCAGCCGGGCCAGCTCCGCGTCAAAGCCGGTCCACTGGCCGTTGTCGTCCTTATAGTCCATGGGGGCAAACTCCGTGATGCCCACCACCAGGGTGCCCTTGCCCCGGATATAAGCCACGTCGCCGCCGGCATCCTCGGTATAGCCGGTCTGGGGCATCTCCGCCAGCAGGTCCTCCCGGATGCCGAACTGCCGGGCCAGGGTCTGGGTGGTGCCGTCCTGATAGGCCTCGGCCAGAACGGAGGTGATGAAGTCGGCCAGGTCAGAGCCCTGGCGGCAGCCGATGCCGTACTCCTCCTGGGTGAGGCTGTCGGTATAGGTCAGGTTGGGATAGCTGGTGTCGGGCCCGATCATGGCCTCGGCCATCAGTAGGTCGATGACGGCGGCGTCGGAGGTACCGGCGGCCACCTCCATCAGGGCGGCGGCCTGATCCTGGACACTGTTGACGGTCCAGCCCTTCTCCTTGGCCACCTCCTCACCGGCGGACCCGGCCTCCACGGCGTAGACCATGGTTTTCTCGTCGGTGCCGGTGTTGGTGTTCTTCTGGCCGCAGGCGGCCATAGCGGTGGTCATAGCCAGCAGCAGGAGCAGGCACAGCCCGCGGCGGATGGTATTTTTCATGATTTCCTCCATTCCCCGGCCCCTATCGCCGGATGATTTGGTATGCTAATACACTACCACACTACCGAGATAAAGCAAAGACGGGAAAAGCCACAAATTTGTCCGGCGGCGGCTGCGTAATTTGCACGAACGACACAAAATGGCAAAAAGTACGCGTGACGCGGACAAATGTGCAAAGCCAAGACGGCTCTTATTTCGGTCATTGCGCGACCAGTCCGCAGACTGGTCGCGGCAATCCGTTCTGAGTTGTGAAGGACTGGTATCCACTTGAACACACAGAGGACGGATTCCCACGTCGGCCCGTCAAGCGGGCCTCCTCGGAATGGCAGACCAGCGGTATTTGGCAGATTGACAGCGATTGAGGAGGACGGCAGCGGGGTATGCTAAAGGGGAGAGGAGGCGCGCATGGACATTTTTGACGGATTGACCGCCCTGGGCGGACTGTGCCTGTTTCTGTTCGGCATGCAGATCATGGCGGAGGCGCTGCAGCGCCGGGCCGGGGGACGGCTGGAGGGCCTGCTGCGGCGGATGACTCGCAGCCGCTGGGCGGGGTTTTTCACGGGCCTGGCGGTGACGGCGGCGGTGCAGAGTTCATCGGCGGCCATGGTGATGGTGGTGGGCTTCGTGAACTCCGGTATGCTGACCCTCCGCCAGGCGGTGGGGGTCATCATGGGCACCAACGTGGGCACCACGGTGACGCCCTGGCTGCTGAGTCTGGGAGGGCTGGAGGGCGGCGGCGTCCTGGGGCGGCTGCTGCGCCCGGCGGGCTTTGTGCCGCTGCTGAGTCTGTGGGGCATTGCGGCGTATCTGGCCGGAAAGGGCAGCCGCCGGGACACCGGCCAGGCCCTGCTAGGCTTTGCCGTTCTGATGCAGGGCATGGAGATCATGACCGCCGCTGTATCGGGCCTGGCCCGGGCGGAGGGGTTCCGGCAGCTGTTCACGGCCTTCGGCAGCCCCCTGCTGGGGGTGCTGGCCGGGGCGGTGCTGACGGCGGTGATCCAGTCCAGCTCCGCCTCGGTGGGGATATTGCAGGCCCTGGCCGCCAGCGGACAGGTGACGGTGGGGGCCGCCATCCCCATCGTCATGGGCCAGAACATCGGCACCTGCGTGACGGCGATGCTGTCCTCCGTGGGGGCCAGCCGCAGCGCCCGGCGGGCGGCGCTGGTGCATCTGCTGTTCAACCTGGCCGGGGCGGGTATCTGGCTGGGGGTGTTCTGGCTGGTGAAGGCGCTGGAGGCTCCGGCCATTCTGGACCGGGCCGTGACCCTGCCGGGGGTGGCCGTTATCCACACGGCCTTCAACCTGCTGTGTACGGCGGCGCTGTTTCCGGCGGCGGGCCTGCTGGAGCGGGCGGTGCTGCGGCTGCTGCCCGGAGAGGAGACGCCCTCCGCAGAGCCGGATCCCCGTCTGCTGGCGGCTCCGGCGGCGGCCCTGGAAAGGTGCCGGGAGCTGACCCTGGAAATGGCGGACCTGGCCCGGGACAACCTGCGCCGGGGGATTCAGGCCCTGACGGAGGTGCACCCCGACTCGGCCCGGGAGCTGCGGCGGCAGGAGGAGCGCATCGACGGCCTGGAGGACGCCCTGGGCACGTTTCTGGTGCGGCTGGGCGGACGGACCCTGACCC
>OHCE01000535.1_pt1 | contig 18226 bp, 10 predicted proteins | sample 1577571 | NCBI WGS metagenome assembly OHCE01 (sample SAMEA3879505, study PRJEB24766) | human gut metagenome | biome: human-associated habitat; feature: feces | place: USA | collected 1985/1987 | reverse complement strand
TTCAAATTCTAATTTTCGTTTTCTGTTCCTTTTCATAGTACATCATTCTATCTTTTTTGACTAGAATAAAGTTCCCGGCTTATGATGTTTTCCATCAGAAAATTTCTCCAAAAGAATGGAACAAAAAAGCTGCCATACAATCCGGGAATTTCTCCTTTCAGTACGACAGCCGTAATCACTGATCTCTATTTCTGTGCTTTTGTCTTTTTCTTCCGGTAACCATTGATGTCATATTTTCTTTCATACTCATCAAAGTATGCCATGTAAGTGTCATTCTTTAACTCGCGGACACTCTTTAAATACTCATGGGTATCAAAGTCTGCTGCCTCAAGCTCGATCATGGCAACTGCGATGTTCGAGCAGTGTGCTGCGATTCGCTCCAGGTTCGTCAGCAGATCATTAAACGCAAATCCCTGCTTCATCTCACATTTTCCGGTGCGGAGTCTTGCGATATGACGCAGTTTCAGTTCATCACAGAGGATACCGATCAGTTCGCGGAGTGGTTCTACTTTTGCCGCCATCTCAAGGTCATCCGCACAGAATGCATCCACCGCAAGACTGACACACTCTTTTACTGCATTCTCCAGCACATCCAGCTCATACTGTGCCTCATCCGAAAATGCAATTTTCTTCTCGTTCAGCTCCGCCGCAACCTCTGAGATATTCACCGCATGGTCGCCCAGACGTTCGAAATCACTCACTGTATGCAAAAACTTGGATACCTGCTTCGCCTGGCTTCCATTCATCTCATGCGTGGACATCTGCATCAGATAGGTTCCCAGCTTATCCTCATATTTATCGATCAGCGTGCCCATCTCCAGATCCAAGCCGGCCTCCATAGAAGGAACCGTGCTATGAGCGGCTCCCCAATCGGTTACATATACGCCATCGAATCCCCATTCATTCCGAAGGATCTTGCGAACCAAGTAGTTATTCTCCGCGCAGAACTCCCCACGGAATTTATTATAAGCGGCCATTACCGTCAAGGCACCTCCCTCTTGTACGGCCGCCTTGAAAGCGGGTAAATAAATCTCACGCAAGGCACGCTCGCTACATTCCACATCGACAGTCGTACGGTTTGTCTCTTGGTTATTCACGGCGAAATGCTTTACGCTACAAGCCACGTCACGGCTCTGCAAGCCTTTGATATAAGCGACCGCCAATACGGAGTTCATATAAGGGTCCTCGCTCATATACTCGAAGTTACGGCCACAAAGCGGGGAGCGAATGATATTCACGCCCGGGCCCAGCAACACATCCTTCTTACGCCAGCGAGCCTCCTCGCCCAGCACCTCGCCCCGGCGATAAGCCAACTCCGGGTTCCAAGCGGCGGCGAAAGCCGTGCCGGTCGGGAAATAAGAGGCGGAATCATTTGTCCAACCCGCATACGCCCAATCGTGGCGATTGATCTCCGCACGTACCCCGTGAGGCCCGTCGCTCAAGCTCCACTCGGGAATCCCCAGACGCTCTACTCCGGCAACATAGAATTTTGAGTTACCATGCAACAACCCGACCTTTTCCTCCAAGGTCATCTTCTTAATCAGTTTCTCGATACGTTTCTCCATTTGTACCTTCTCTTTATCCGTGACCTGCGAGCTCGCGGCAGCCGCGTTCAAGAATAGCCCGCAAGCGATCACGCCTATTATCTTTTTCATTTCCTCTTTATTTATAGGTTTATTATTGCGCTTGAATCGTTACCGTCGCCTCGGGTAAGCCCTCGGCTATGGCTTTTAAGTGGATGTCGCCTTGTCCGCCCTTGTTCCGGATCACGACCAAGGCTTTTCCGTAGTAGGCTTGCCGTTTCGGTTTACGGAGGCTGTTCGGATCGTTCGGATCTCCGTTATCCGTTCCGGCGATCTCACCCGGGCCCTCCACGAAGAAACGGATCAATGGAGTAGCGTCGGGAACCCGGTTACCATCGATATCGCATACATCTACGGTTACAAACGATAGGTCCGAGCCATCCGCTTGGATGACGCTACGATCCGGTGTCAAGACCAAACGGGCCGGCTCTCCTGCCGTATGGATCTCTTTCACCAAGACCTCCTTACCCCCTAAGCGGGAGACGGCTCTCAAGGTTCCGGGCGTGAAAGGCACACGCCAAGAGACATGATAGGTACTGTCCGTTTTTTGTTGTACGCCTAGGCTCTTTCCATTTAGGTATAGTTCTACCTCATCGGCATTGTTATAATAGGCCCAGATATCCACCGGTTCGCCTACCTTCCAGTTCCAATGCGGGAAAATGTGCAATACGGGTTCATCCGTCCACTCGCTTTTATACATATAATATACATCTTTCGGGAAACCCGCCAGATCCACGATACCGAAGAAGCTGCTCCGGCTGGGCCACCAATAGGGGGTAGGCTCTCCCAAGTAATCGAAACCCGTCCAGACGAACAGGCCGGATACATGCGGAAGCGTCTTCACCAGATGCCAAGTCTTCTCGTGCGTAGAGCCCCAAGGTACATGGCAATTATCATAAGAGGAGCAAACATGCTCGGGAGCCTCGAAAGGCTTGTCCCACGATTCCGGACGGATATAAATATGATCGGACGGCATCTCATAATAGCCACGGGTCATCAAGGCCGAGGTAGATTCGCTCACGATCAGTTTCTTTCCGGGGAAATTCCGGAGAAACGGCTCGAAATATCGCTCATGGTAGTTGAAGCCCAGCACGTCCAAGGCATCCGAGCGAAACAGATGATTCGCTGGGTTTACCTCGTTACAGCCGGCGGTAACGACCCGGGAGGTATCCAGACGTTTCACGATACCCGCCAATTGACGGCTAAGGGTCGTATCCTTCAGCAAAGCGGGATCGATGGCATGGCCGGCATTCAAGATCAGGTTCGCCGCTTGCAGATCCAGCTCGGTAGCGTCGGCATGGCTCCATTGCTCAAGCACCTCATTGCCTATACTCCACATGAAAACAGAGGCGTGATTCCGGTCACGCAAGATCTCGTCCGTCAAATCCCGCTCGTGCCACTCCGCGAAATACCGGGCGTAATCGTACGGGGACTTACGGCGTTCCCACATATCGAAAGACTCATCCTGTACCAGAAGCCCCATACGATCGCAAAGATCCAGCAACTCGGGTGCCGGGGCGTTATGGCTGGTACGGATCGCGTTCGCTCCCATCTCCTTCATGATCCGCAGCTGGCGCTCGATAGCCCGTGTATTCACGGCAGCACCCAGACAGCCTAAGTCATGATGCAGGCAAACCCCTTTTATCTTCAAAGGCTTATCATTCAAATAAAAGCCGGTAGCGGAATCCCAACGGAACGTACGCAATCCGAATACCGTCTCATAACGGTCTACCACCTTGCCGGCCACTTTCACTTCCGTGACGGCCGTGTAGAGCGAGGGAGAATCGGGACTCCAAAGCTTGGGATTTGGGATCGAGAACTGATGATCGACAGATGCCTCCCGCATACGGGTGTCGTAACAGGGCGTATACGGTACCCGTAACAGAGTTGTTACGGATGCCGTAACAACTTTATTACGGTCATCGTAAATAGAGGTAGAGACTTCGGCCTCCCTATCCGCCTCCGAGCTATTCCTTATTCTCACCTCCAAGGCGAATGTGGCCTCCTCCGATGAGATCTTCATATCATGCACGAAAGTGCCCCAGTTGTCCACATGCACCGGATTCACCTTTACTAACCATACGTTACGGTAGATACCGGAGCCGGAATACCAGCGGGAGTTCGGTTGCTCGCTATTATCCGCCTTCACGGCGATCACGTTCGGTTGGCTTCCATACCTCAAATAAGGCGTCAAGTCATAACGAAACGATACATAACCATTCGGGCGGAATCCCAGCGAATGACCATTGATCCAGACCTCGCTATTCCGGTAGACCCCGTCGAAATCCACATAGATAACCTTATCCCGATCCGTCTCCGGCAGGGTAAATGTCTTTCGGTACCAACCAATCCCGCCCGGTAGCGCACCGCCACCCGGGGTAGACGGGTTGTCGAGGGAGAAATCCCCCTCGATACTCCAATCATGCGGTAAGGATAAGATACGCCAAGTGGAATCATCGCTGTCCGGGGATGAATAATCCTGAACGCTATCCGACAAGGCAAACTTCCAATCGTCATTCCATGAGCTACGTTCACGCACCTGCTCCCCAGCGGGGGAACAGGCGGTGAGCAATAGGCCCAGAAGCCACGCAAGTGGCCGATTCATCAGTGGTATCATTAGTGATTATATAGTTTAATTGATACTACCCAGTTGTAGAGACGGGGCGTGCCCCGTCTCTGCACAGACTGATGGGTATTATTTAAAGTTACCATTTAGAGGGGTTGAGACGGGGCGTGCCCCATCTCTACAACTAGAGGTTTACCTTGGTAAGATATTGTCACGTCCTTGCCAGAGGGATTCTCCGGCGTGATGAGACGTACCGTGATCTGACGCTCGCGGATCATGCCCGGATAGTCGCCCTCCCGTGCGCCGATCGTGAGCGTTCGCCTCGCATCATCATAAACAAACGGGATAGTAGCGTAATTTCCTTTCTCGTAATCGTAGGTCACGCCATTATCCTCATATAAGGTGAAGGAGCCGTCGGCACCGGCGTAAACAGAGACGGTTAAGTCTTTCTGCTCCTCTTTCGTAGACTGGATTACCTTTCCGGTCGGTACGATAGAGCCGGCTCTCACGAACAAAGGCATACGCTCGTAAGGAGCATCTACGTCCATCGCCGTCCCGCCTTGTATACACTTGCCGCTATAGAAGTCGTACCAGACACCAGAGGGGAAATATACCTTGCGCTCACGGGCCTTATACTTATGCACCGGGCATGCCATAAAGGCCGGACCAAACATAAACTGATCGTCTATATCGTAAGTCTTCTCATCGTTCGAATAATCCATCACCATGGCACGCATGATCGTATAATCCTCAAAATGCGTCTTGGAGGCCAAGCTATAGATATACGGCATCAATTGATAACGCAACTCGGTATAATACTTCATCGATTGGTACGTAGGCGATCCTTCCGGAGCGATATTATAGATCTCGCGGCAAGGATATTGCCCGTGGCTACGGAACAACGGACAGAAAGCTCCGAACTGATACCAACGGTTGTTCAACTCCCTCCATTCCCTCAAATCCTCGCTACCTTCCTTAGCAGCCATATAACGGTTCTCCACGCTGAAGCCACCGATATCCATCGTCCAGTAAGGGATACCGGACATGGCGAAGTTCAAGCCGGCGCTGATCTGCGCTTTCATATCCTCCCAGCGAGTACCGATATCACCACTCCATGTAGCGGTAGAGTAACGTTGCTGGCCGGCGAAACCGGAACGGGTCAACAAGAATACACGGTCATCCGGGTTTACGCTACGTTGTCCGTCGTAGATCGCCTCGGCGTTCTCCAAGGCATACGCGTTGAAGTATTTCGTGGACGGGCCCAGATAAGTCGGTCCGCAAAGCGCCTTCCGGTATTCGATGTCCGTATTATCCTGTACGTTCGGCTCGGAAGCGTCCATCCACCAAGCGTCAATGCCCAAGGAATACAGATGCTCGTTCATCTGTTCCCAGAAAAGCTTGCGGGCTTCCGGGTTGTACGCATCATAGAAAGAACCGATATAACCCGGATAAATCCAGTCGCGGATACTATCCTTAATCGCCTGCTGATACATGGCACCCAGCGCGTCCAACTCTTTATAATGCTCTGTCGTATAATAAAACTTCGGCCATACGGAGATCATGATACGGGCATCCTTATCGTGGATTTCCCGAATCATGCCTTTCGGGTCCGGGAAGCGTTCCTTATCAAACTCATGGCTGCCCCACGCATCTACCGGCCAATAGCTCCAGTCCTGTACGATCACATCCAAGGGAACCTGCCGCCGGCGGTATTCGTTCAAGGCGGTCAATAGCTCCTCTTGCGTCTTATAACGCTCACGGCTCAACCAGAATCCCATCGCCCATTTCGGCATGATCTGGCTCTTGCCCGTAACCGTGCGGTAACCGCTGATCACCTTATCCATGGAAGACTCTCCGTTGATGAAGTAGTAATCGATATCATCCCCCATTTCCGACCAGAAAGCCAACCGCTCCCGCTCCTCCTCCGGTAGCGGAGATAATACCTTCAAGCCGATATAAGAGACATCGCCATCCGGCAACCATTCGATACGGATCGGATAGCGTTTGCCCTTTTCCAGATCGGCCGTAGCCTTGTAATCATTCGGGTTCCATGCCGCACGCCAACGTTCCGGGATGATCTCCTCGTTATTCACAAATACCTTGGTATAACCGGCGTAATGTAGTTTGAAATGATAAGTACCCGTCTCTTTCGCCTCGATCTCGCCCTCCCAAGTAGCGGAAGCGCTCGGCTTCGGGAAGTCTGCCGGCAGGTTCTTGATGGTTTTCAGATTCTCATAATCTACCTTATCTTCATCCCGCTGGATTAAAACGGAATTCTTCGCCTTATCCGTATAGTAGGTAGCGGTCAACGCCCCTGCCCTCCCGTCTTTTCCGTATAGGCCAAAGACATCGCCCAAATCGGCGTATGGACGCTTGTCGCCGAAACGGCTCAAGGAATAGTTATGCCAAAGTACACCATACCCTTTTGAGGAAACGATAAACGGCACGCTCACCTTCGTGTTATATTGGAAAAGCTCCTCGTTCTTGCCTTTGTAGTTGAACTCATCGCTCTGATGCTGTCCTAGGCCGTAAAGCCCTTCCTCGTCCTCACTCTCAAATACCTGACGTAAGGTATAGCCTTTGGTTCCTTCCACCTCGATCGGCGTAAATTCCTTGCCTCCGTTTGTCTTCTCACGAAGGATCGTGTGTCCGTTGGCGTCGGTAAAGCGAACCTCTCCGGTCTCCCGTGAAAGACGGGCCTGTGTGGTTTGCGTACTTACGATGATCGTATCCCCCGAGGTCGTTATCTGAAACGATGGGGCGGGCAACGATTTCGTGTCCTTGATCAAGTTCACTTGGTTGGAAAACTTACCATCCGGAGAGGCGATTACCCGGATAATATCATCAGAGATTACTTCCAATTTAACAGCCTTCGCCTGTCCGGAACGGATATCGGCGACCAAGCCATTCTCGACCTTCCGGTAAGCGGAATCAGTCATGCAGGAAGTCAGCAGGGAAAGCCCTAACGTGAATACCGCGATGTGTTGTTTCATATTCTATAGATTCTTTAATTATTTCCGATCAGCAATGAGTCCGAACAGGTTTTTCCATACAAGAAAAATGGTTCTTCATTCGTTGGCAAAATTAAAGGGTTCGCGGCGGACAGGAAGCCATAAATGTTTTGGGTTACGGGGAGAACCGTAAAAAGGTAGGGGAAGAATGTTTATTTTAAGGGGATATTTTGTTATATCCCCTAATTACGTGGCATTTATTTAGAAAAAGTTTATTTATGATAGTCAGAGGGAAGCCTTCCGAACTCATCCTTAAAATACTTCCGGAATAGCTTCACATCATTGAAACCGCACTCCAGCGCGACCTCGTTGACCCGCATCTGGCTCTTCTCCAATAACTGCGCCGCACGCTTCAAGCGCACCGTACGGATCAACTCCACCGGAGTCTTACCCGTGATGGAAAGGCATTTCTTGTAGAAGTTCACACGACTCATGCCCATCTCCCGGCTCAACCGTTCTACGGACAACTCCGGATTGGCGATCTGCTCCTCGATATAGCCGATGGCCTTACGCATCAACTCCTCATCCATGGAGCTAGCTTGTACCTCCGTCAAGGCGATGCCCATGGTAGAGGACTGCATAAAGGCCTTTTGCATCTTCTTCTTCATCTCGATCAAATGCCGCACCTTCAAGAGAAGCATCTCCATATTGAATGGCTTGCTGATATAATCATCCGCACCGGCTTCCAGACCGACCAGTTGGCTATCTTTTGCGGACTTAGCCGTCAACAGGATCACCGGGATGTGGGAAGTCCGAATGTCTCCCTTGATCCGGCGGCATAAAGTAATACCGTCGGTGATAGGCATCATCACGTCGCTGATCACCATATCCGGCAGCTCCTCCGGAATGAGTTTCCACGCATCTTCTCCATCCGCCGCCGTGAGTACCGAATAAACGCCACTCAAGCTTAACTTCATAAATTCCCGGAAATCCGTGTTATCATCTACGACCAGCAACGTAGGTCTTTCCGCCGGAGACGCATCCTTATCAGCGATCTCCGGATGCTCCTCAACCGGAGGCAAGATATCCCCTTCGGCAATTCCTTCCGGAGCCGAGATAATATCTTGGTTGTCCAAGGGGATCACCGGCAGCGTAACCGTAAACGTACTACCCGCTCCCGGCTCGCTTTTCACGGTTATCGTCCCATGATGCATCCGCACGAATTCCCGGCATAGGTGCAGGCCGATACCCGTACCTACCACGGGATTTCCCTTATCCGGGGAAGCCACCTGATAAAAGCGATCGAAGATAGCTCCTTGTTTATCCGCAGGAATACCGATACCGCTATCCGACACCTCGATAACCAGTTTGTTCTCTCCCTCCTTCTCCAACCGCAATCTAAGCGTCACCGAGATAGTACCTCCCTCCGGCGTAAACTTAAAAGCGTTACTCAGTAGATTAGAGACGATCTTGAAGACCTTATCCGTGTCAAACTTCATCGGGAGAGACGTGAAGACCGAGGAAAAAGAGAAATGAATCCGCTTTTGCTCCGAAAGCTCCTTGAAGGAATAAGCCACGTCACGCACAAACGGGACAATATCGCCGGTAGACAAGACCAAGCTATCCCCTTGCATATCGATCTTGCGGAAATCCAATAACTGGTTCACCAATTTAAGCAACCGGTCGGCGTTCCGATAGATCAACTTCAATATTTGCTGGGATTCCATGTCTTTCTCCGTTTTCATCAACTTCTCCAAAGGAGTCATGATCAATGTTAGCGGCGTACGGAACTCATGGCTTACGTTCGTAAAGAAACGAAGCTTCATCTCGTCCACCTCATGCTGCTGACGCACAGTAGCCCGTTCTTGCTCCTCCTCCAACTTCTTTTGCTGGATACGGAAAATAAAACGTATCACGCCATACGCCAATAATATACCAGCTATGATATACAACGCTATTGCCCATCCGGTAGCCCAGAACGGAGGCAGGATCGTGATCTGCAAGCTCGTGATCTCCTTGCTCCAAATCCGGTCGTTATTCATCGCCTTTACCTTGAAAGTGTAAGTTCCCGGGTTCAAGTTCGTATAGGTAATACGACGTTCCAAGGCGCTTACGGTAGTCCATTCCGAGTCGAAGCCCTCCATCTTAAAAGCATATTTATTCTTCAAAGGAAGGAAATAACAACAAGAAGAGATGGTAAAGGAGAAATTACGTTCCGTATAATTCAGTTTCAATTGCTTGGTACAGGTGATATCTTTATCCAAAATCACATGCCCGTCATACGCCTCTCTCGCCGTTATCGGGACATTATTCACCATAAGTCCGGTTATCACCGCCGGTGGAGCATAGCTATTATAACGTATCCGGGCAGGATCAACGAAGGTAAGACCGTTTGTCCCACCAAACGCCAACTCACCCGTTTCCAGCCCACAAGCGCTATTCACATTAAACACACGTCCTTGAACGCCCTCATTCTCATCATAGCTATTCCAATCGAACGTATAATTATTATCCGTATCCCGATTCGGAACGATATTCAATAAGCCGTTCTTCGTCCCCACCCAAACCGTATGATATTTATCCTCCAAGATAGACATGATGCTGTTATCCGGTAATCCGGAAGAATGGTTCAACCGATACATCTTATCATTCAACCTATCATATATATGTAGCCCATGATTACTCCCGATCCATACCCATTGGCGGCTATCACAAAATACGACATTGATGATTTGATCCTCAAACACGGAACGTCCATCCTTCGTGCCGTTAAAAGAAGTAACAGCCCCCGTCTCCGGGTTGATCCAGTTCACTCCTAAAGAAGTTCCAACGACAATATTCCCCTTCTCATCCCCGGAAAGGCTATATACGATATCCGAGTTAATCGCATTCTCCTTATCCCCCATGCGATAATACGTCCATTTCCCGGTAGATTGATCCAAGCAATCCAGGCCGCCTTCCAACGTACCGATCCACAAACGATTCTTGGCATCGACATACAAACTATACACGCTATTATTGGATAAGCCGTCCTTACTGCCCGGGATATCCCGATAATGCTTGAAACGTTTCCCGTCAAAACCGGTCAACCCCTCCATATAAGTACCCAGCCATAACTTGCCATCCAAATCTTTCGCCATACTAATCACGACATCGCCGGAGATAGCGTTCTCGCTTTCCCGTCCCGCCCGGTAGCGGACATACTCCCCGGTTTCCCGATCGTAACGTAATAGGCCGTTTCCGCTAGTACCGATCCACAGATCCCCTTCTTTATCTTCTACGATACAATTAAAGTCATTGTTAAAGATATCCCGCATCAACTCCAAAGGGTACCGGATAGTCTGGAATTTAAAAATGCTCTCATGATAATAGTTGATGCCGTTTTTATAAGTGCCGGCCCACATAATCCCCGTATCATCCCGATACAAGCAGATCACGCTATTCTGGCTCAAACTCGTTTGGTTAAACGGGTTATTTCGTATATAACGCATCCGGTTCAGACGTTTATCCAAGATATTGATACCGCCATGATCGGTAGCGATCCAGATATTACCGTTCATATCCTCCGCCACGTCACGCACCATTATAGAGGATAAAGCGACCGAGGTTTCGGTCGTATAATGTTTCCACTCCTTGCTTTTGGGATTTAGGCGAAAGAGACCTCTACTATATCCGGGATTTAAGAAAAACCACAGATCCCCGTCACTATCGGCGAACACATAGAATAACTGGGCATTCGCATATTGAGTCAGATACTCATCCCGATAGACAGATTCTCCGGATGCCTTATCGATCCCCTCTACCACTCCCGAGGTATGGACTACATATAGACGATCGCCCACGTCACTCATATCACAAACCCGACCATCCTCTTTATTTAGTGGATACGAATAAATCTTTCCCCTCGCTTGATCATAACGACAAAATTCATTCGTATAGGTAGCGAAATAGAGTTGTTTATCATTGTCGACGAATATCTTAGCGGGAGGATTCTCTAGACGTAAGCTATCTAATATTTCCTTCTCCGGAATAAAACGGTCATTACCGGGCTCATATACGCAAAGTTGGTTCGTATTATAGGTAATCCAAATACGCCCATCAGCGGTTTCTTGAAGTTCGGAGACATGCTCCTCCCTAAAAGGCAACCCGCTTTCCTTGTATTTATAATGCTTAAACTCATACCCATCAAAACGGTTTACCCCAGAAGTGGTACCCAACCACATAAACCCCTTCCGGTCTTTCAGGATACAAGTGATCTCATTGGAAGACAGACCGTCCTGTACTCCCAGACGGTTGAAAAGAATATCTTCCGCCGCAAGTCCGGATCCCAATATTCCCCAAGACAGGATCATTATGATACAGAGTAGAGTTTTCGTTTTCATACTTAGCAAATATAGATATTTCCCGAAAACGAACCAAACCAACCGGTATCTAATTCTGCTGCAATGCGGGTTGCAGTAAACATACACGTAAAGTATCCATATATAAGAACATGATTATTAAAAATTATCCCGTACATTTGTCTTTCGATTGGAATAGAAATGAATAAGGCGCAATGATTGTTGTAAGAGATTTTGACAGACTGAAAGGAAAGGAACTGGTGGCTACGATCGGATTTTTCGATGGTGTGCATCTAGGACACCGTTTCTTAATCGACGAGATGAAAGAGATTGCCAAAGCACGTAACCTGCCATCGGCCATAATCACCTTCCCGGAACATCCCCGGGCCGTATTGCATGCGGATTACCAACCGAAGCTATTAAATTCTTTCGAGGAAAAGTTACAGCAATTAGAGACTACCGGAGTAGATTATTGCATCGTATTGGATTTTACGATCGAGCTATCCCGGCTCTCGGCCAAGGAATTCATTACCTCTATTTTAGCGAAGAGCCTGCATGTAAAGACCTTATTGATCGGATATGACCATCGTTTCGGGCACGATCGGACGGATGGCTTCGAGCAATATGTCGTTTATGGCACCGAATGTGGTATCGAGGTGCTGAAGGCATCTCCCTATGACGAAGGAAATACGGCCGTCAGCTCTTCCGAAATCCGGAAATTACTTCAAGCCGGAAATGTAGCTGAAGCCGCTTATTTACTGACCTATCCCTATCAATTGCTGGGCCATATCGTCAGCGGCTATAAAGTGGGACGCACGCTAGGATTTCCCACGGCGAATATACGGGTAGATGAACCTTTTAAAGTCATTCCGGGTATTGGCGTATATGCCGTATGGGTGGAGGTGGAAGGCGAACGATATAAGGGAATGCTTTATATCGGTGACCGTCCGACACTCAATAATGGGAAGGACATATCCATGGAGGTCAATATTCTGGATTTCTCCGGAGATATCTACAATGATAGCATTCGTGTCTCATTCGTTCAATACGTACGCGGAGACATCAAATTCGATTCCTTAGAAGAATTGAAAGCCCAACTGGAGAAAGACAGATACACCGTAAATAATTTATTATAATATGGAAAGATATTACGAAGCGATTGATTTATTAAAAGGCATGATCTCCCGTCCGTCTTTCAGCCGGGACGAGACCGCCGTAGCGGATTTCCTGCAAGCAGAATGGCAAAAGGCCGGACAAAAGGTGTTCCGCAAAGGCAACAACCTGTGGATCATCGCCCCGGATTTCGATTTCGGTAAACCGACCCTTTTACTCAACTCCCATATAGACACCGTCAAGCCCGCTTCCGGTTGGACCAAAGACCCGTTCACTCCCGAAGAGACCGAGGATGATCAATTATATGGACTGGGCAGTAACGATGCCGGGGCGAGCGTAGTCTCCCTCTATGAAGCCTTCTGTATCTTAAGCGAGAAAGAACAACCTTATAATCTAATCTTCCTTGCGTCTTGTGAGGAAGAGGTATCCGGGAAGAATGGCATTGAAAGCGCATTGGCCGAGCTTCCTCCTATCTCCTTCGCTGTCGTAGGTGAACCTACGGGTATGCAACCCGCCGTAGCCGAGAAAGGGCTAATGGTACTGGATTGCACCGCTATCGGAAAGGCCGGACATGCCGCACGTAATGAGGGCATCAATGCCATCACTTTAGCGATGAAGGATATAGAATGGTTCAGCACCTATCAATTCCCGGAGAAAAGCGACTTCCTCGGACCGGTGAAAATGACTGTCACCATCATCCATGCCGGTACACAACACAATGTCGTTCCCGATAAATGCGAATTCACGGTAGATATCCGCACCAACGAATTTTATACGAACGAACAGTTATTCGAGCTAATCAAGGAAAAGGTTCATTGCGAGATCAAGGCCCGCAGCTTCCGCCTTAGCTCCACCCGCACGGATCTGGATCATCCTTTTGTGCGACGGGCGATCTTAATGGGAAAAGAGCCTTTCGGCTCTCCTACGCTTAGCGACCAAGCCTTGATGCGTTTCCCCTCCGTAAAGATAGGGCCGGGAAACTCGGCACGTTCCCATTCCGCAGACGAATACATCAAGGGACCGGAGATCCGGGAAGCGATCGATACCTATGTAAGGTTACTGAATGGATTACAACTATAGCTTATGTTAAAAAAGATACTGGGGACAATAGGCTCGCGTTATCTGATAGCTTTCCTTAACCTAGCGCTGATCTTCATTAATGCGAAGGTGCTGGGAATCGAGGGCGTGGGGATGATCGGGTTGATCGTGGCCTCGGTAAATATAGCGGTAATCGTCAATGGGATTTTATGCGGGAATACGATTGTCTATTTCATGAATCGTTACTCCATGCGGACAATTTTCCTTCCCGCATATCTGTGGACACCTATCGGCTCTTCCCTAGCTTGCGGCTTCATGTATCTTACCGGGCTTTTACCCACCGGCTATCGGCTGGATATCTTCTTGTTGGCGATCTTGAGCTCTACGGTAAACGCCAATGCCCGCTTCTTGTTGGGTAAAGACAATATCAAAGGGTTTAATCTCACGTTTATATTGCAAGGAGGACTGCTATTTTTCGTCTTACTCTATTTCTATTATATATTGAAGCGCCCGGACGTACGGTCGTATGTCTGGGGATTATATGTCACGAACGGCATAGCCTTTATTGCCAGCCTATCGATGCTTGTTCCTGATTTCTTAAAGGAGACATCCCGGTCTTCCGGCAAATCGCTCTACGGTCTATTAAAAGAAATGTTTGCCTACGGCCTGTGGGCCGGCGCGGACGGATTGGCGGAAACCTGTACTACCCGACTCAATTATTTCCTAATACAACGTTTCGCCGGGTTGGGAAGTGTAGGCTTGCTAGACGCTGGGACCAAGATCTCCGAGAGTGTATGGAATATTAGTCGCAGCGTAAGTTTCATCGAATACAGTAGCGTGGCCAAGACCTCAGAGGCAACGGAACAAAAACGTATTACCTTACAGCTTTTCAAATTGACCTTTTGCGCTTTAGCCCTCGTGATGGGATGTATCCTATTGGTACCGGAATGGATATATACGGATTATCTTTTCAGCGCCGAGTTCAAAGGCATACGTAAAGTGATAGGCGGATTATCGATCGGAATCGTAGCGTTAGGCTGCAACAGCATCATCAGCCATTATTTCATCGGCAGCGGAAAGATCCGGTACAGTACGGCAAGCTCGTGCGTAGGGCTTATTGCCTTATTAATCTCCGGCTTTTTACTCATCCCGTCTTACGGGGTCGTAGGTTCCGCTATCACGACCAGTATCGCCTTTACCTCTATGCTGGTTTTCTCATTGACGGTCTTCTCCCGGCAAACACTTACACGCTGGAATGAGTTCCTTCCGGACAAAAAAGACTTCCAAGCTTGCAGAATTCATATACAAAAATCCCTGTAATTCTATCACGAATTTTATCGATAACGCTATCAAGTTCACGGAAAAGGGGACAATTACGCTTGAAATGATTTCGTGCAAGGTACAGCTCTCGGGTTATCAAAACATAGACTGTACCCTATAAACAAACTCCATCCAAACCCAATAACGGATCGCTTTTCCTAAGAACATGGAGATCGCCACGACCCATATATTAGCCCGCAAGAAACCTAGAGCGACAGCGATAAAATCACCGATACCGGGAAGAAAAACAAAGAAGCCCATCCAAGAGCCTTTTCCCTTGATCCAATCCTGCACCTTCTGTAGTTTTACCGGATCGAGTTTGAGGTATTTCTCGATCCACTCTACCTTTCCCAGCATCCCCAACCAATAGCAGCTCATTCCACCTAAGAAATTACCAAGCGTAGCGGCGATCATACAAGGCCAATAAGCCGAACCCGCCAATAATACACCCGTCAATACGACCTCACTGCTAAACGGCAAGATCGTAGCCGCTAAGAAAGAAGCGATAAACACCCCGATATACCCGTAGGCTATAAGAAATTCCATATACGTATCATTAATAATGCGATAAACATAACTACCGAGAAATGGAACAGCCAAAAGATATATTTCCCCCGGTTCACCGTAAAAAAATGGGCGATCAGGATAGACGCCGGTACACAGGCCATTTCCAGAAATTCCTCGGACGACTGCTCATAGATAAAGAACAATCCAAACGACCAAATGGCCATGACAATCAGAAAAGAAAGAAACTGACGAGTACGCAAATTATCCTCATACTCATGTGTAACGATGTTTAATGAAGCAATGATCGTTAATCCCGCCACTAAAACAATCTGTATCCAATCTATAATTCCCGTCCCTAGTACCGCAAGGAAACGGATCTTGAATAAGGAGGTGAAAGGTATGGTAAATGCCGTGAAATCCCATTCCCAGACACACCATCCGAAAACAAACCAATAAACCGTCAAGATTCCGAACAAGGAAGCGACAAATGTCCGGATATTCAATGTCCTGAAATTATACATTCCCAACCAAAACAGCGGCAAAAACCAAAGGATGTGTATCCACAACAGACTTCCGATACTGATAATCAAGGATGCGTTATAAGCCTTATCCGTAGCGTCCGGGTCATGATAAGAGGTAAATAACTGATAAAGGGCCAATATCAAACAAAACACCCCGACAGATGTTGATTTCAAGGGAAAGAAATCCGGGTTTGTACTTGTCAACAAGGCATAGAAGAGAAAGGGAAGCAATGTCTTCTCACGAATCAACATCAACGCATAGTTTACCCGATGCACCAGAAACGCACCACCGGCCATCAGCAAAAAACCGATCAAATAGGTAAACAACTTACCCGGAAGAACCAGACAGAGGGCATTCCATAAAGGAGGAGCCGTCACCTCTCCATACACGGGATAGCCTACCGAATCCACATACCCCACGATCCAACAAAAAATACAAGCGCAAAGCATGTACAAATGGGTCATAGGTGTCGCTATAGTATATCTACGTCCGTAATATGAAGTTGTTCCTCTTGCCATAATCTTATCTTAGTGTGAAAATACGGTACCTGCGTTAGTGCAAGCACCGGAGCGACGTTCGTAGTGAACGCCGACCGGTACTCACCGTAAACGCCGACTGACGTTCACTGCAAATGCCGACCGGCGTTCTCGATAAACGCAATTATAAATCAAACCCGATATCCCGACGGAAATACTTCTTATCGAAATCGATCTGCTTAGCTCCGGCGAAAGATTGGGCCAAAGCCTCTTCCTTAGTAGCCCCATACGAACTGACCGCGATCACACGGCCGCCATTCGTCAGGATCTGGCCGTCTACCAGCTTCGTTCCGGCATGGAACACTATATTGTTCGAGGATACGCCATCCAATCCCGTGATTACCTTATTCTTCTCGTAAGCCTCCGGGTAACCGCCGCTTACCAACATAACCGTAACCGCCGCACGAGGGTCCTGTACCAATGTACGAGCCGCTAAATCGCCTTCCGCTACCCCTTCCAGCAAATCAACCAAATCGCTTTGGATACGAAGCATGACTACCTCTGTCTCCGGATCGCCCATACGACAATTGTATTCTATCACCATCGGCTCATTCTTCACATTGATCAGACCCAAGAAGATGAAACCTTTATAATCGATATGCTCCGCTTTCAATCCCTCTACGGTAGGACGGATAATACGCTCGTCCACCTTCGCCATAAAGACCTCATCAGCGAAAGGAACCGGGGAAACAGCTCCCATTCCACCTGTGTTTAAACCCGTATTGCCCTCGCCGATACGCTTATAATCTTTCGCTACCGGAAGCACCTTGTAATCGTTGCCATCCGTCAAGACGAATACGGAGCATTCGATACCATCCAAGAACTCCTCGATCACGACCGTCTTGCTCGCGTCGCCAAACATTCCGCCCAGCATATCTCCCAACTCTTTCTTGGCTTCCTCCAAGTTATCGATAATCAGTACCCCTTTACCGGCAGCCAATCCATCCGCTTTCAATACATAAGGAGCGGAAAGAGATTCCAAGAACGCATAGCCTTCCTCTAGGTTTTCAGTGGAAATACTCTTATAACGAGCGGTCGGGATATGATGACGCATCATAAACGCCTTGGCGAAATCCTTGCTACCTTCCAATTGGGCACCTTCCCCACTCGGGCCGATCACGGGGATGGAGCTTAATGCCTCATCCTTCTTGAAATAATCATAAACACCCTTCACCAATGGATCCTCGGGACCTACCACGACCATATTCACTTGGTTCGCCAACGCAAAATCCTTGATAGCGGCAAAATCATCCGCTTTAATATCCACATTGGTTCCTACCAACGCTGTTCCCGCATTACCGGGAGCGATAAATAACTTATCAACTTTCGGGCTTTGAGCGATCTTCCAAGCGATCGCATGCTCACGCCCACCAGAGCCTAATAACAATATATTCATATCTCTTCTAATTTTCAATTCTCAATTCTCCATTTTCAATTCCCAAGGTAGTCATCGAAATACCTCGTAATCTTCTCATGCAAATGCGGACGGTCCTTACCGGTCACATTATGCTCATGGCGAGGATACACAAAGTAATCCGGATACGTATCAGCCTCTACGCAAGCCTTTAAGAAACCAAGGCTGTGTTGCCACACTACCACCGGATCGATATCCCCATGTATCATCAACAGATGGCCTTTCAGATTACCGGCCTTCAGTTTCAGGTTCGCGTTCTTATAACCTTCCGGATTATCCTGCGGGCGATCCATATAACGCTCGCCATACATAATCTCGTAATTGCTCCAGTCGATA
>OHCE01000464.1_pt1 | contig 20812 bp, 18 predicted proteins | sample 1577571 | NCBI WGS metagenome assembly OHCE01 (sample SAMEA3879505, study PRJEB24766) | human gut metagenome | biome: human-associated habitat; feature: feces | place: USA | collected 1985/1987 | reverse complement strand
CCCCTTCTGGTTTTCCCAGTGTCCCGGCAGGAATTTCACAGGCAAGTTCATCTAGTTCTTCTTTACTTAAGTGTCCGTTCATAGACGTGTCAATGGCACCACAGGCTATGGCATTTACCTGTATATGGCTTGGTGCCAGTTCTTTGGCAAGAGCCTTTGTAAATGAATTGACAGCTCCCTTGGAAGCAGAGTATGCAACCTCACAGCTTGCACCATACAGTCCCCAGACAGATGATATGTTGATGATTCTGCCACAGTGACGGCGAAGCATATCATTAACTGCAAAGTGGCAGCAGTTATATACCGAATTGAGGTTTACGGATATGATGTTATTCCACATATCTGGTGTCGTATCCTGAAAAAGCCCTATAGATGCAATTCCAGCATTGTTTATAAGTATATCAGTTTTTCCATAGAGGCTAAGAGTTAAGTCAAACATTTCCTGGACATCTGAATAGCTTCCCATATTGCCGACATAGGCTGTACATAAAGCTCCTCTGGCAGTTATGGCATCATACGTTTCTTTTAACTCGTCTGAGCTTTTAGAACAGCTTATGACTATATTAGCAGAAGGTGAAGCAAGAGCTATAGCTATAGCCTTTCCTATTCCGCGGGATGCGCCTGTAACGATTATGGTTGTACGTTCAGAATTGGGTTTGTCAGAATTAAAATTGTCAGAATTAATCAGGTTTAATCTGTTAATAGTATTGTTGTTGTTATAAAAGCTTGAATTCATGCTGCCTCCGTGTTTTTTTAGTATATAAAATGTGGACTGCAGGAGAAAATAATATACATAAAATATATCATCTGCAAACCATATTTTGTTAAAGTATTGATTATGAGATGTTTAAAACAAAAAAATATATAGTTAACACCTGCCTAGATTCTATATCAAAAAAATATATAAAACAACCTTGACTTTTTAAATATTGTGCATCATTTACAAATGGAAACATGAAAGAAGCAATCTTAAAAAGTTGTTCGACACAAATTGACAAGAAATCAAGAAGTTATCCACATCAAAACACCTTGATTTTAACCATATTTTGACTTATACACTAAGTTATCCACAATATCCACAAAAAAGTGTATAAAACAGTCTGTGGATATACAAGCTTAAACAGAATACATGTTTTGTTAAAAGCACTGAAAATAAAAGGAATATTAAAAAAATGTATAATCTTACTTGACAAAATCAAATCACTGTGAAGTGTAAAAAAACTTTATAAAATAAGAGTAAATTGTGTGAACATACTTGTCTAAATGTAAAATTGTGTTATAATAACAGTATCAAAAATCGTGAGGCACATTTAGTTGGCTATATTCCTTATATAATCCTTAAAGGTTAGCAACACGATAATAAAGTGATAGAAGGAGTTGGACATCATGCGTTTTATTATTACAGGAAGAAATATTGATGTAACAGAAGGTTTAAGATCAGCAGTGGAGGAAAAGTTAGGAAAGCTGGATAGATTCTTTGCTCCAGAAACAGAAGTGAATGTAACATTAAGTGTCGAGAAGGAGAGACAGAAGATAGAGGTTACAATCCCTGTAAAGGGTAACATTATAAGAAGCGAACAGGTCAGCAGTGATATGTATGTATCTATCGACCTTGTTGAGGAAGTTATCGAAAGACAGCTTAAGAAGTATAAGAACAAGATAATCGATAAACATCAGAATGAAGCAGCATTTGCAAAGGAGTTTATAGATAATGATTATGAACCAACAGATGATGTGAAGATTATCAGAACAAAGAGATTTGGCATTAAGCCTATGGACCCTGAGGAAGCATGTGTCCAGATGGAGCTTTTAGGACATAACTTCTATGTATTCTTTAACTCAGAAACAGAGGAAGTTAATGTTGTCTACAAGAGAAAAGGCAATACATACGGACTTATTGAACCAGAGCTTGACTAGTACATAAAAGATTTTATAAAGTGATTTAATTAAGGTTGTCGTTTTGACTATGTTTAACAATATAGCTAAAGCGACAATCTTTTTTATATGTTTTTAATAAAATTTAGGCATTGCTTACATAACTGTTATTGCCTAAATATACAAATAGTGATACAATTTAAAAGATTTCAGCTTATTTTGTGATTTGCACAAAGAAATTGAAAATGCCAGAATCTGGCAGGAATGGAGAGTAATATGGGTTTAGTTCATAAAATATTCGGAACACACAGCCAGCATGAGTTAAAAAGGATAGCTCCTATTGCTGACAAAGTAGAAAGTTATAGAGAAGAATATGGTAAATTAACAGATGAGCAGCTTAAAGCTAAGACTAAGGAATTCAAGGAAAGATTAGCTAAGGGTGAGACTCTTGATGATATACTTCCTGAAGCATATGCAACAGTAAGAGAGGCTGGCAAGAGAGTGCTTGGTATGGAGCATTACAGAGTGCAGATTATTGGTGGTATTATTCTTCATCAGGGACGTATCGCAGAGATGCGTACAGGTGAAGGTAAGACTTTGGTATGTACACTTCCAGCATATCTTAATGCACTTGAAGAAAAAGGTGTACTTGTAGTAACAGTTAATGATTATCTTGCAAAGCGTGATGCTGAATGGATGGGACAGATCCATAACTTCCTTGGTCTTTCAGTAGGTATTGTTCTTCACGATATGAAGGATGATGAAAGAAGAGCAGCATATGCATGTGATATTACATATGTTACTAATAATGAACTTGGTTTTGATTATCTTCGTGATAATATGGCTATATACAAGGAGCAGCTTGTACTTAGAGATCTTCATTACTGTATTATTGATGAGGTCGATTCAGTGCTTATTGATGAGGCAAGAACACCTCTTATTATTTCAGGACAGAGTGGAAAGTCTACTAAGTTATATGAACTGTGTGATGTGCTTGCAAGACAGCTTGTTAAAGGAACATATCATGGTGAAAGAACTAAGATGCAGGTTATGATGCAGGAAGAGATAGAGGAAGATGGAGACTTTATCGTTAATGAGAAGGATAAGGTTGTTAACCTTACTGAAGAAGGTGTCCACAAGGTTGAACAGTTCTTCCACATAGATAACTATGCTGATATAGAGAACCTTGAGATACAGCATAATGTTACTTTAGCTTTAAGAGCACATTATCTTATGTTCAGGGATAAGGATTATGTTGTTAAAGATGATGAAGTACTTATCGTAGATGAGTTTACAGGACGTATCATGCCAGGACGCCGTTATTCAGATGGTCTTCACCAGGCCATAGAGGCTAAGGAGCATGTTAAGGTTAAGAGAGAAAGCAAGACTCTTGCTACTATCACATTCCAGAACTTCTTTAACAAGTTTGATAAGAAGGCAGGTATGACTGGTACAGCCCTTACAGAAGAGAAAGAATTCAGAGGGATTTATAACATGGATGTTGTAGAAGTTCCTACTAACAAGCCAGTTGCCAGAATAGATCACAATGATGCAGTATTTAAGACCATGAAGGGTAAGTTCAATGCGGTTATTGAGGATGTTGTAAGATCCCACGAGAAGGGACAGCCAGTACTTGTTGGTACTATAAACATTGATACATCTGAGCTTTTAAGTGATATGCTTAAGAAGAGAGGGATACCTCATAATGTACTTAATGCCAAGTATCATGAACTTGAAGCACAGATAGTTGCTGAGGCAGGTAAGCATGGAGCAGTTACTATAGCTACTAACATGGCAGGCCGTGGTACAGATATTAAGCTTGATGATGAAGCAAGAGCGGCAGGCGGACTTAAGATTATCGGTACAGAAAGACATGAGTCAAGACGTATAGATAACCAGTTACGAGGCCGTGCAGGACGTCAGGGTGATCCAGGTGAATCGAGATTCTATATCTCACTTGAAGATAATCTTATGAGATTGTTCGCACAGGAAACTCTTATGAATACATTTAACAAGCTTGGTGTAGGCGAGAATGACCAGATAGAACACAAGTTGTTAAGCAATGCTATAGAGACAGCACAGAAGAAGATAGAAACTAACAACTATGGTATCAGATGCCATCTTCTTGAGTATGATCAGGTTATGAATGAGCAGAGAGAGATTATGTATGGTGAGAGAAGAAGAGTTCTTAACGGAGAGAGCATGCGTTCTTCTATCATGAAGATGATTACAGATTTCGTAGAAGGTGTTGTTAATCGCTGCGTAAGTGATGATAAGAATGCTGATGAGTGGAACTATGATGAGATTAACGAGCTTCTTCTTCCAACTATCCCTGTTGAACCAGTAGTATATGATGAGAATGTTAAGAATAAGAATGAACTTACTCATGTGCTTAAGGAAAAGGCAGTTAAGTTATACGAAGATAAGGAAGCTATGTTCCCAGAGCCAGAAACTATCAGAGAGATAGAGCGAGTAGTACTTCTTAAGGTTATAGATAGAAAGTGGATGGATCATATCGATGATATGGATCAGCTTAAGCAGGGTATCGGACTTCAGGCATATGGACAGAAGGATCCTGTTGTTCAGTACAAGATGATGGGCTATGATATGTTCGATGAGATGACACAGGCTATCACAGAGGATACAGTAAGACTCCTTATGCATATCCAGGTTGAAGAAAAGGTAGAAAGAGAACAGGTAGCTAAGGTTACAGGTACAAACAAGGATGAAGGACCATCGGTAAAGGGACCTGTTAAACGTACAGACAAGAAGATATATCCAAACGATCTCTGCCCATGTGGAAGTGGCAAGAAGTACAAGAACTGCTGCGGAAGAAAGGCATAGAATATATATTTAAAAGATTTAAAAAGACAGAGGATATCATACTATGAAATTCTGCGATTATATGATATGATAGTATCATTGATTGGAAGAATACATAGAGGGATATCCTCTTTTTATGTGTCTTCCGGGCTGATAAAGTGCAGATTATATAGAACTAATATTAAGTATAGATAATGTAGTGTTGATATATACAGATTGGAGTGTATTGTGGTAGAGTTAGATCAGTTCAGATATAGAATATCAGGTTATGATAAGCAGCTGGAAGGTATAAAAAAGTCGCTTGACCTTGATAATAAGCAGAAGCGTATAGAAGAACTTGAAGCCGATATGGAGGCACCCGGATTCTGGGATGATCCAGATAAGTCGCAGAAGGCTATGAAGGAACTTAAGGGACTTAAGGATTCGTTTGAAGGCTATGATTCTTTAAAGTCAGGTCTTGAGGATATTAATGTTCTTATAGAGATGGCTGATGAATCTGACGATGCATCCCTAGTTCCAGAGATAGAACAAGAGGTTACTTCGTTTGAGGAAAAGATGGAAGAAATCAGGATAGAAACATTGCTTTCTGGTGAATATGACAGTTGTGATGCAATACTTACATTACATGCAGGAGCAGGTGGAACAGAAAGTTGTGACTGGTGTCAGATGCTTCTTCGTATGTATACAAGATGGGCAGAAAAGCATGGATATACAACACAGATAATAGATTATCTTGAAGGAGATGAAGCTGGTGTTAAGTCTGTAACAGTTGAGATATCAGGAGAAAATGCATATGGACATTTAAAATCAGAGCATGGTGTTCACAGACTTGTACGTATTTCGCCATTTAACGCAGCTGGTAAGAGACAGACCTCGTTTGTTTCGTGTGATGTTATGCCAGATATAGATGAAGACGTAGATGTCCAGATTAATGATGATGATTTAAGAATAGATACATACAGATCAAGTGGTGCTGGTGGACAGCATATCAACAAGACATCTTCTGCTATCAGAATCACACATCTTCCTACAGGTATTGTTGTCCAGTGCCAGAACGAAAGGTCGCAGCATCAGAACAAAGACAAAGCCATGCAGATGTTAAAGGCAAAGCTTTACATGATGAAGCAGGAAGAAAATGCACAGAAATCATCAGATATCAGAGGTGATGTTAAAGATATTAATTTTGGTAATCAGATACGAAGTTATGTACTTCAGCCGTATACTATGGTTAAAGATCATAGAACTAACAAGGATGTTGGCAATGCTGCAAGCGTTCTTGATGGCAATATAGATCCATTTATTAATGCATATCTTAACTGGATATCAACAGGTAAGAAAGAAGGAGAAGAAGCATAACTTACATATATAAGCAGAAAGGAGCAATTATGGCAGATTATATTAGACCAGTTGTATTTAGACTTGGAGATCAGGAGTTTGGAGTAGATATCAATCTTGTACAGTCAATAGAAAAGCAGGTTGATGTTGTACCGGTTCCTAATTCAATGAAGTATATAAGTGGTATAGTGAATTTAAGGGGTGAAGTTATTCCAGTTATGAGTCTTAAGGAAAAGTTCAACATGGAGGATCAGTCTAAAGGTGACAATACAGTGATAGTGAATCTTCCAGATATGAAGATCGCACTTGAGGTTGATGAGGTCATAGAGATAGGTGAACTTCAGACAGATAAGATATCACTTATGCCAAAGCTGGCAAAAACAGAGAATACAGAATATCTTGACAGAGTTGCAAGTATAGATGATAAACTTGTTATTCTGCTTGATATTAACAAAATATTATCAGAAGAAGAAGCACAGGGTATTAAGGAATTCACTGAGCAGATGAAGAATAACTAATAACACAGTGAGTGCAGTTATATGCACCCGGAATGGAGATTGTATGAGAAGGGGCAATGTTTTTAAAAGAAATGCAGGAATACTTATGGCTATAAGTTCTCTTCCATCACCATATGGAATAGGAACACTTGGAAAAGAAGCTTATGAATTCATTGATTTTGTAAGAGATACTAATCATAAGTATTGGCAGGTTCTGCCAGTTGGGCCAACAACATATGGAGATAGCCCATATCAGCCATATTCAGCATTTGCGGGTAATCCATATTTTGTAGACCTTGATACGCTTATAGAGGATGGACTGCTTCTTAAGTCAGAGGTTATTGCAGTTGACTGGGGAGATGGTTTTGTTCCGGTCAATGTATCTGAGGAGGAGGCTCTTAGTAACAGGTATCCTGTTAACTATGATGGGTATCTTGGTGATGACAGATATGTAAGTTACGAAAAAATGTATAGGGAAAGATTTACCATACTAAGAAAAGCATATGAGCGTTTTAAAGAGCAGTGCCTTAAAGCAAAGTCAACGCTTGATAAAGGACTTCCTGTTTATAAAAAGTTTGAAAATTTCATAAATGATAACAAAGACTGGCTTAAGGATTATGCTTTGTTTATGTCACTTAAAGAACATTTTGACCAGAAATCATGGGGCGAATGGGACGAAGACATAAAGTTCAGACGTCCGCAGGCTATGGAAAAGTATGAAAAAGAACTTGAAGATGATATAGGATATTGGTGTTTTATACAGTATGAGTTTTATAAACAGTGGGACAGCCTGAAAAAATATGCCAACTCACAGGGAATAGAAATAATAGGTGATATTCCTATATACATGGGATATGACAGTGTTGACGTATGGGCCGGACAGAAGGAGTTCCAGCTTGATGAGAATCTTACACCTGTTAAGGTTGCAGGAGTACCACCTGATGCATTTTCTGATAAAGGACAGAAATGGGGCAATCCTTTATATGACTGGGATAAGATGGAAGCTGATGGATTTTTGTGGTGGAGAAAGCGCATGAAGAATTCAGCAAGACTGTATGATGTTATAAGAATAGACCATTTTCTTGGGATTATTAAGTACTATACGATTCCATATGATATGCCTGATGCAATACAGGGTTCTTATGAACAGGGACCAGGACAGAAGCTTCTGGATGCAGTTAATGAATCCATCGGTAATAAAAAGATAATAGCTGAAGATCTTGGAGTAAGTATTCCAGAGGTTGAAAAAGTGCTTGAATATAATAATTATCCAGGTATGAAAGTGTTAGAATTCGCTTTTGGTGGAGACAGAAAGAATCCACATCTTCCATATAACTACACACATAATTGTGTATGCTATGGTGGAACTCATGATAATGAAACACTTCTTGGATATTTTAATGAAAGAAATGATGGTGAACTGGGATATGCATATGATTATCTGGATACAAGAGATAAGTGCCGTATGGTTGATATGGTTTTCCGTGCAGCATATTCCAGCATTGCAGTACTCACTATATTTTCTGTTCAGGACATATTAAAGCTTGATAATTCAGCCCGTATGAATTTTCCTTCAAGTCTTGGAAATAACTGGAAATGGCGTATGAAGAAAAACCAGCTGAATTGGGAACACCTTAATGCGATGAGATATCTGGCCAGTGTTTTCGACCGTGAAAGAAAATAATGTTGCAAAATAGTACTAAAGCACTATTTTACAACATGCATAAATGTTATATAGTACTAAGAAGTTTAATATTGATAAAGACAATGTATTTATGACATTGTTTTTATATATAACCCTCGCATTCCTCTCCCGTTGTGCGAGGGTTTTTTATTGTTTAAACAGACATAAAACACTTGCTTTTATATAGAACATGTGCTACTATTCTTTGTACTGAGTACAACTGTCTTTCTGTGGAATACACAAAAGGCGTTGACATACTTATATACTTTAAATATGCGGAAAGGCATGAGATTATTAAAATGAAAGATAATATTAAATATTATGTTGTTAAGCAGAAAGCTCTGCCTGAAGTGCTTTTAAAGGTAGCGGAAGCAAACAGACTTATAGAGAATAAGAATATTTCTATAGCAGATGCTACCGAAAAAGTAGGGATAAGCAGAAGCTCCTACTATAAGTATAAAGATGATATATTTCCATTCAGAGATAATTCTAAAGGTAAGACAATAACATTTGTCCTGTCTATGGAGGATGAACCAGGACTTCTATCAGTTGTGCTTAACAAGGTAGCTGAGTTTAAGGCTAACATACTTACGATTCACCAGACTATACCGGTTAATGGTATTGCATCATTAACATTGAGTGTTGAGATTCTTCCAACGACCGGAGATGCATCTATGATGATTGAGGAAATAGAACAGCTTGGTGGGGTAAGATACCTTAAAATCTTAAGCAGCGATGCATCACTTTGATTTTATAAAATAAAGTGAAAATTACATGGAGGATGATATGGCAAAAGTAGCGGTATTAGGTTATGGAACAGTTGGATCAGGAGTTGTTGAGATACTTAACACGAATGCTGATTCAATATTAAAAAAGGCGGGACAGTCTATAGAGGTTAAAAGCGTTTTAGACTTAAGAGATTTTCCTGGAGATCCTATCCAGGAAAAGATAGTACATGATATAGACCTTATTATAAATGATGATGAGATAGATGTTGTAGTGGAAGTCATGGGAGGTGTAGAACCAGCATTTACATTTGTTAAGAGAGCTTTGGATGCTGGAAAGAGTGTGTGTACATCTAACAAGGCACTTGTTGCAGCTCATGGAGCAGAGCTTCTTGCCATGGCAAAGGAACGAAATCTTAACTTTATGTTTGAAGCATCTGTAGGTGGTGGTATTCCTATTATCAGACCTCTTAACCAGGCACTTACAGCAGACGAGATAACTAAGATTACAGGTATTATGAATGGAACAACTAACTATATTCTCACAAAGATGAGCAAGGAGGGAAGTTCATACCAGGAAGTGTTAAAGGAAGCACAGGAGCTTGGATATGCAGAGCGTAATCCAGAAGCAGATGTAGAAGGATATGATGCATGCAGAAAGATAGCTATTCTTACATCACTTGCCGGCGGTAAGACAGTTAACTTTGAAGAGATAACAACAGAAGGCATTACAAAGATATCAAACGAGGATTTTAAGTATGCAGATAAGCTTGGATGTGTAATCAAGCTTTTAGCAACAAGTTATAGAAAAAATGGTAAAGTATATGCTATAACATCACCATTCCTTATAGATAAGACACATCCATTATATAATGTTAACGGAGTACTTAATGGAATATATGTTAACGGAAATATGGTTGGAGATGTTATGTTCTTTGGTGCTGGTGCAGGTAAGCTTCCTACAGCAAGTGCAGTAGTTGGAGATATAATCGACTGTGTTAAGCATAAGGGAACAAATGTTATGGTTATCTGGGACGATGAGAAGCTTACACTTGCAGATACAGCAGAAGAAGAAAGAAGATTCTTTGTAAGGGTATCAAAGGATGTGAAAGAATCACAGCTTGAAGAGCTTTTTGGTGATGTTAGGATAGTTAACGCTGAAGGTCTTGATGCTGAGTACGGCTTTATAACAGGCGTTATGACAGAAGAAAAGTTTGCTTTGGCAGCAGCTAAGATAAATGTTATATCAAGAATCAGAATAGATGATACAAAGCTTAATTAATAGAAAAGTAATTGTGTCATTGAATTAAGTAAAATATAATAAATATGATGAAAGGTAAAAACAGTAATGGTAAAAGTAGTTAAGTTTGGTGGAAGTTCACTTGCGAGTGCAGAGCAGTTCAAGAAGGTTGGAAATATAATAAGAGCAGAAGAAAGCAGAAGATTTGTAGTTCCTTCAGCTCCGGGAAAGAGATTTTCAGATGATACGAAGGTTACTGATATGCTTTATAAGTGCTATGCTGAGGCAGAAGCAGGTAAAAACTTCGATAAGCAGCTTAAGGCTATAGAAGAAAGATATAACGAGATTATAAAAGGTCTTGGTTTAAAGCTTTCATTAAAGGAACAGTTTGAGATAATCAGAAAGAACTTTGAAGCAAAGGCTGGTACAGATTATGCAGCTTCAAGAGGAGAGTACCTTAATGGTATAATTATGGCTAACTATCTCGGTTATGAGTTTATAGATGCAGCCAGTGTTATATGTTTTGATGCTAATGGTGAATTCGATGGTGAAAAGACTAATAAGGTTATGGGAGACAGATTAGCGAATGTTGAGTCAGCAGTTATTCCTGGCTTCTATGGAGCTATGCCTAATGGAGCTGTAAAGACATTTTCAAGAGGTGGCTCAGACGTAACTGGCTCTATTGTTGCAAGAGCTATTAAGGCTGATGTATATGAGAACTGGACAGATGTATCTGGTTTCCTTGCGGCAGACCCAAGAATAGTAGACAATCCAAGACCAATAGATATCATAACATACAAGGAATTAAGAGAGCTTTCATATATGGGTGCAACAGTTCTTCACGAATCAGCTATATTCCCAGTAAGAAAGGAAGGAATTCCAATAAATATACGTAATACTAATGCACCACAGGATAAAGGTACTATGATTGTTGAGACAACATGTAACAGACCTGACTGCATTATAACAGGTATTGCGGGTAAGAAGGGCTTCGTATCAATAACAATCGATAAGGATATGATGAATTCAGAGATAGGATTTGGAAGAAAAGTTCTTCAGGTATTTGAAGATAATGGAATCTCCTTTGAGCACATGCCTTCAGGCATAGATACTATGACAGTTTTTGTTCATCAGGATGAGTTCGTAGAAAAGGAACAGAAAGTTCTTGCAGAGCTTCATAGAGCAGTTAATCCGGATTCTATTGAGCTTGAATCAGACCTTGCTCTTATAGCGGTTGTAGGAAGAAGCATGAGAAATAACTCAGGTCTTGCGGGCAATATCTTCTCAGCACTTGCTAAATCTAAGATTAATATTAAGATGATAGATCAGGGTTCAAGTGAGCTTAATATCATCATAGGTGTAAGAAACAGATATTTTGAGGATGCAATCAGAACAATCTATGGAGTGTTTGTGCCAGAATCAAAGTAGTGGATTAATGCGATGGATTAATGCAGCGTTTTTTTGGTAAGACATGAAATATTCTGTATAACAGGCAGGATAGAAAGATGGGGGAAGCTTATGAAAGATGCGAAAAATGAACTTATGCAGTTTGTAGCAGGTGTAGTTATGCTTGCAGTTGGATTGTATATATTTTCACAGAAGGTTATAGTATTTTCAGGATATGGATTTTTCTTCCTTGGTGGAGGAAGATTTTCATCAGGGCTTATTATTATTCCGCTTATTATAGGGATTGTATGGATGTTTATGACAGGGGCTTGCTTTGCATCAAAAGTATTTACAGCATTATCCGTGCTTTTGATAATAGTATCAGTTATAATGTCAACACATATTCATCTTAGTGCGATGACATTATACGAATGGATATTATTATTGGTGCTTATATTTGGAGGTGCCGGACTTGTTGGAAAGGTGCTGCTTTCAGGCAGCGGAACATCTTACAGAGAGAAAAAGGCATCTGGAAAAGATAAAAACAAAGGCTATAAAGATACATTTTCCAATGGAAAAAGCATAGATGATGAGATTGAAAAGATGAAAAAGAATATCAAGTAACAATAATGAATGACCAGGTAGTATTGATTGATTATACTACCTGGCTTTTTATGTATGTGCTGCGATTGTTTGTTGTATATTGCATATAAAACAGCAACTTGATAATAAAGCTTACAATTGGTATAATTAAACATTGATAAAATAATAGAAATGGAGTTTCACAATGGATATTATTAAGAAGATTGCAGAAGAATTAAGTGTAAAAACATCACAGGTGGATGCGGCTGTAAAGCTTATAGATGAAGGCTGTACCATACCATTCATCGCCAGATATAGAAAAGAGGTTACAGGGGCGTTAAACGATGAACAGCTTCGTGAACTTGATGACAGACTTAAGTATTTACGTAATCTTGAAGATAGAAAGACACAGGTTATTGCAAGTATTGAGGAACAGGGTAAGCTTACAGATGAGCTTAAGGAACAGATACTTAAAGCAGAAACCATGGTGCTTGTAGAAGATCTTTACAGACCATATAAGCAGAAGAGAAGAACAAGGGCAACAATAGCTAGGGAAAAAGGTCTTGAGCAGCTTGCAGAATATATCAAAGGACAGGATGCAAAGGAAGATGTCCTTGTTGAAGCAGAAAAGTATGTATCAGATGAGGAAGGCAAGGAAGTAAAGAGTGCACAGGAAGCTATTGCAGGAGCACTTGATATTATAGCTGAGCAGATATCAGATGTAGCAGACTACAGAACATATATAAGAGATATAACATTTAAAGAGGGAAAGCTTGTAGCAGCAGCAAAGGATGCAGAAGCTGAATCAGTATATGAGAATTATTATGATTACAATGAAGCAATAGCATCTATTCCAGGACATAGAATTCTTGCAATAAACAGAGGTGAGAATGAAAAGTTCCTTACGATTAAAGTTGAAGCACCAGAAGAAAGAATACTCAGATATCTTGAAAAGCAGATAATAACAAACGACAATGAGTATACAACACCATATCTTAAAGAGTGTATAGCAGATGCATACGACAGACTTATTGCACCAGCCATTGAAAGAGAGATAAGGAATACTCTTACAGAAACAGCTGAGGATGGGGCTATTAAGGTGTTTGGTAAGAATCTTGAGCAGCTCCTTTTACAGCCACCTATAGCAGGAAAAGTTGTACTTGGATGGGATCCAGGATTTAGAAATGGGTGTAAGCTTGCAATAGTAGATGCTACAGGAAAGGTTCTTGCTACAAAGGTTGTATATCCAACAGAACCATTTAACAAGGTCGAGGAAACTAAGAAAATAGTTGCAGACCTCATTAAGAAGTACAATGTTAATCTTATATCATGTGGTAACGGAACAGCATCAAGAGAATCAGAACAGATTATCTCAGATATGATAAAGGAATATGAGCTTAAGAATGTGGATTATGTTATAACCAATGAAGCGGGTGCTTCTGTATATTCAGCCAGTAAGCTTGCAACAGAGGAGTTTCCTGATTTTGATGTTAATCAGAGAAGTGCAGTATCTATAGCAAGACGTGTACAGGATCCGTTAGCTGAGCTTGTAAAGATAGATCCAAAGTCTATAGGTGTAGGCCAGTATCAGCATGATATGAACCAGAAGAAGTTAAGTGAGACACTTGGTGGTGTTGTAGAAGATAGTGTTAACAAAGTAGGTGTAGATCTTAACACAGCCTCAGCTTCACTTCTTGAATATATATCTGGAATATCAAAGGCGGTTGCGAAAAATATTATAGATTACAGAGAAACTAATGGCAGATTTACTAACAGAAAACAGCTGCTTAAGGTAGCTAAGCTAGGACCAAAAGCTTTTGAACAGTGTGCAGGATTTATGAGAATATCAGGAGGAGATAATCCACTTGATGCAACAAGCGTGCATCCTGAAAGCTATGAAGCAGCAAAGAAGCTTCTTGAAGTTATGGGGTATGATATAGATTCCATAAGCTCTGGTGAGCTTATAGGACTAAAGTCTAAGATAGAAGATATGGGCAGACTTGCTGATGAACTTGGTATAGGTACAATAACACTTGAAGATATAGTAAAAGAACTTGAAAAGCCAGGCAGAGACCCAAGAGATGAGATGCCTAAGCCGATATTAAGAAAAGATGTACTTGATATGAAAGATCTTGCTTCTGGTATGATACTTAAAGGTACAGTAAGAAATGTCATAGATTTTGGCGCATTTGTAGATATAGGAGTGCATCAGGATGGACTTGTGCATATATCACAGATGAGTGCAGAAAGAAGAGTTGAGCATCCTCTTGATATTGTCAGTGTTGGTGATATTGTGGATGTAAGGGTTATAGATGTTGATGTTAACAAGGGAAGAATATCACTATCAATGATTCTTGACGAAAAGGCAGCAGCTAACAGAGGAAGAAGAAACAGCCAGGAAGAAAGTAATAACAAAGGCGGCAATAAGCAGCATACAAAAGATAACAACAGCCAGGACAGAAATCAGAACAGAAAAAAGAAAAAACCACAGGGGCTTAACTTAAGAGGCTTAGAGAAGTTCATGCACTAGGATTAGGAAAAACAGAAAGGCGGAATAATGGTAATGGATAGTGTTATCGAGTTTGACAGTAAGGTTACAGAGAAAGATCTGCTCAGATTTAAGTTCTATCATAAGTATCATACGATATCGGGTATGGCAGAGATTCTGCTTGCACTTATACTTATAGTGCTTGCAGTTATATCAGCAGGAAAGGTTAATGTCTCTTATACACTCATGGTTGGTGTGTTTGGAATATTTTTTCTTATATTTCCATCAGTAGATATGAAGCTTAGAGCCAAAAGACAGATGAAGAGTGTTGTTACATTTAAGGAAAAAGTCCATTACAGGATAGATGATTCTGGTATAACAGTAAGTCTTGGAGATATAACAGAGACTCTTTTATGGGACAAGATATACAAGATAAAGTTCGACGGCAGAAACATTGACGTTTATATGACAACAGTAAATGCCAATATAATACCTGTAAGGGATTTTAACGGGAAAGCGGCTGATTTTATAGCACTTGCAAAGAAGCATTTAAAGCCATTCCAGGTAAAGGTGAATACTGACAGACTTTCTTAATATCTTAAACAATACGGTAATCCGCAGAAATGGGTGATAATATGATTACAGAAACACGTAGTTCTAAAGAAACATATGAACTAGGATATAACATGGGTAAAAATGCCAGGGCAGGAGATGTTTATTGTCTTGATGGTGATCTTGGTGTTGGGAAAACTGTATTTACCCAGGGGTTTGCGAAGGGGCTTGGTATAAATGAGCCTATTAACAGCCCTACTTTTACTATTGTTCAGGAATATCATGATGGACGGCTTCCATTATACCATTTTGATGTATACAGAATAGGTGATATAACTGAAATGGACGAGATAGGATATGAAGAATACTTCTATTCAGAAGGTGTGTGTCTTATTGAATGGGGCAATCTTATAAGTGAAATTATGCCTGAAAATGCGACATACATTAAGATTAGTAAGGATTTATCCAAGGGATTTGACTACAGGAAAATCGAGGTAACAAAATGAAAGTATTAGCTATTGAGAGTTCAGCAGTTACGGCTTCTGTTGCGATTATGACAGAGGATACGCTTATTGCTGAATATACGATTAATTACAAGAAAACACACTCGCAGACATTACTTCCGATGATAGATGAAATATGTCGTATGACAGAAACAGATGTGTCAGATATTGATATAGTTGCAGTGTCTGATGGTCCGGGTTCATTTACGGGATTAAGGATTGGAGCGGCTACAGGAAAAGGGATAGCACTTGCTAAGGATAAGCCTATGGTGGCTGTACCTACGCTTGAGGCTATGGCTTATAATCTTATGGGAGACAAAAGACTTATATGCCCTGTCATGGATGCAAGAAGACAGCATCTTTACAGTGGTTTATACAGATTTGATGCAGAAAAGCTTGAAATTATACATGAACAATGTCTTATATCGTATCAGGAACTGGTAGATATACTTAATGCACAGGATGAAGAAGTGGTATTTGTCGGAGATGGCATAGATGTTGCAGGAGATTATATAAAAGATAATCTTAAGTGCAGATATAGTTTTAGTAAACCTCATATAAAGACACAGAGAGCATCAAGTGTTGCACTTGCGGCTATATATATGGCACAGGAAGGAAAGACTATTAATTCGGATCTTATGAAGCCGGATTATTTACGCCCATCACAGGCTGAAAGAGAACATAATAAATAAATCAGCAGATAGTTATGAGCATATGAAGACATGAATATACTAATGAAAGCTTAATGATTAGAATAGGAGTAAAGGATTATGGAATACCATGTCAGAACAATGGAAGAAAGAGATGTTCCTTATGTGTCAAAGATAGAGAATGAAATATTTTCACTGCCATGGTCTGAAAAATCTTTCATAGATGCTGCATGTAATCCGGATAACATATATCTTGTATGCGAGCATACAGGAGAAATAGCAGGATACTGTGGTATGTGGACTGTTATGGGTGAGGGCAATGTAACTAATGTTGCTGTGCATCCATCATATAGAAGACAAGGTGTGGCTGAAGCACTTCTTAAAGAAATGGAAAGAAGGGCGAAAGAAAAATCAGTAACAATCTTTTTTCTTGAAGTCAGACAAAGCAATGAAGCAGCAAAAAAACTTTATGAAAAACTTGGGTATAGTCCTATAGGTACAAGGAAAAGATTTTATGAAAGACCTGTAGAAGATGCTATTGTTATGTCAAAGATATTATGATACAAGACTGCTTATAGGCAGGATGTATGTGAATTATATAATGAACTACATGTAAAATAACGAAAAAAAGAAAGGAGCCGATATGTTAGACGTATGTTTATTAGGAACAAGTGGGATGCTTCCATTACCAGGCAGATGGCTCACTTCACTTATGACAAGATATAATGGAAGTAGTCTTCTTATAGATTGTGGTGAAGGGACACAGATAGCGATAAAAGAAAAAGGATGGAGCTATAATCCTATAGATGTAGTGTGCTTTACGCATTATCATGCAGATCATATAAGCGGGCTGCCGGGATTACTGCTTACGATGGGCAATTCAGACAGAAAAGAGCCGCTTACACTTATCGGACCTAAGGGTCTTTCAAGAGTGGTGAATGCTTTAAGGGTGATAGCACCGGAGCTTCCTTTTGAAATAAATATGATAGAACTTAATGGACAGCAGGAACATTTGTCGATAAAAGGATATGAAATAGATGCGTTCCGTGTAAATCATGCGGTTACATGCTATGGGTATACTATAAGTATACCAAGAATAGGAAAGTTTAATGCCGATAAGGCAAAAGAGCTTGGCATACCATGTCGTATATGGAATAAGTTGCAGCATGGACAGGAAATTGAGCATGAAGGTGTTACATACACGCCGGATATGGTTATGGGAGCACCTAGAAAAGGTATAAAGCTTACTTATTGTACGGATACAAGACCAGTACAGGCTATAGTTGATAATGCGAAGAATTCAGATCTTTTTATATGCGAAGGCATGTATGGGGAAAAGGATAAAGAGTCAAAGGCGAAAGAATATAAGCATATGACATTCTATGAGGCAGCAGAGCTTGCTAAAAATGCTGATGTTAAGGAAATGTGGCTTACACATTATAGTCCATCACTTATAAGACCAGCTGACTATGTAGGGAATATAAAAAATATATTTAAAAATGTACGTGCAGCGAAAGATGGGCAGAGTGTTACACTTAATTTTGAAGATGAAGAGTAGAATAAGGTTACATAAGTTGTATTGAGCGTGAGAAAAAAGGAGCAGCCTATGAAAAAACATTGGAGAATGGTATTAGCCGTAATATTATGTGCGGTATTATGTATTGGATATTATTATTATCTTGCAAACAAACCATCAAAAAAGGATGCTACAGACAAGGTGGTCCAGAATGACGAGCTTGCATATCTTGTAGCAAGAAATATAAGTGATAACTATCCGGAATCTGTAAGGGATGTTGTTAAGCTTTATGCAAGAATAACGAAAGAGTACTATGAGAGTGATATATCAGAAGAGGATATTGAAAAGCTTGGACATCAGGCAAGATTGTTGTTTGATGATGAACTTAAAAATACGCAGACTGATGAAGAGTTCATGAGGGCATTAAAAGAAGATATAAGCATATATAGAAATAACGATGCCCGAATCAGCAGCTTCAGCCTTCAGAGTGCTAATGATACAAAGTATACAACATTTAATAATAGAGAATATGCATCATTGCAGCTTGTGTATTATATACGAGAAGGAAGCAACCTTAGAACGTCAGGTACTAAGTTTACTTTAAGAAAAGATAATTCAGGCAAATGGAAGATATTATACTGGGAATTAGTTAATTCGGTAGATTTAAGCTGAATAACAAGTTGATTGGCTTTATATGTAGAGCAGGCATGATAAAGCAGTAAGTATATATCTATTGATATTATGATTAATGTCTGCAGAATGGAGAATAAATGGAAGAACAAAAAGATGTGCTGATACTGGCTATTGAGAGCTCATGTGATGAGACAGCGGCAGCGGTTGTAAAGAATGGAAGAACAATATTATCTAATATTATTAATTCACAGATTGCTATTCATACAGAATATGGTGGAGTTGTTCCGGAGATAGCTTCAAGGAAGCATATAGAAAATATAAATCCTGTTATAAGAATGGCTTTGGATGAGGCGGGAGTTACACTTGATGATATAGATGCAATAGGTGTAACTTATGGTCCAGGTCTTGTAGGTGCATTGCTTGTAGGTGTGGCAGAGGCTAAAGCTATTGCATTTGCAACAGGCAAGCCTCTTGTTGGAGTGCATCATATAGAGGGACATATTGCGGCAAACTATATAGAAAACAAAGAACTTGAGCCGCCTTTTGTATCACTTGTTGTATCAGGTGGACATACCCATCTTGTTAAAGTTAATGATTATGGTAAGTTTGAAATAATAGGAAGAACAAGAGATGATGCAGCAGGAGAAGCTTTTGATAAGGTGGCAAGAGCTATAGGACTTGGATATCCTGGTGGACCTAAAATAGATAAGATAGCTAAAGAGGGTAATCCTGAAGCTATAGTTTTTCCAAGAGCACATGTAGATGATGCACCTTACGACTTTTCGTTTAGTGGAATAAAATCAGCAGTGCTTAACTATATTAATTCGGCAGAAATGAAGGGTGAAACTGTAAGCAAAGCAGATCTTGCAGCTTCGTTCCAGAAAGCTGTAGTTGATGCTCTTGTATCACGTGCTATCCGTCTCACGAAAGAAAGTGGAATGGATAAGCTTGCACTGGCAGGTGGAGTAGCATCTAATTCGGCACTTAGAAAGACATTGAAAGAAGAATGCGATAAGAATGCAATTACTTTTTATTCACCATCACCTATATTCTGCACTGATAATGCAGCGATGATTGGGGTTGCAGCATATTATGAATATATATCAGGTACAAGACATGGATATGATCTTAATGCAATACCTAATCTTAAGCTTGGAGAAAGAGTGTGATTCCTTTTGTTGAAACAGTTTTGTGTCTGCTATATTTAGCTCTGTTAAAGAACGATGAAGTGAGGTATGTATAATGAATTATGCAATAATACTGGCTGGTGGAAAAGGTTCAAGGATGAAAAGTGATATTCCAAAGCAATTTCTTAAGCTGAATGATATTCCGATGATATGTTATTCAATAGAAACATTTGAGGCAAATGATAATATAGACAGAATAGTAGTTGTTACATCAGCAGACTATATTGGGTATATGGAAAAAATAATACGCTCACAAGGCTATAAAAAGATTATTGCTGTAGTTGAAGGTGGCAGAGAGAGATACGATTCTGTATATTCAGGATTGAATTGTATAAGAGAAAAGGTGAACGAAGCGCAGCAGGGCAGGCAAAAAGATAAAAATTATGTGTTTATACATGATGGAGCAAGACCATGTGTAACAGATAGTATAATAAATGCATGCATGCATGATGTTAAAATATATAATGCATGCGTTGCTGCAGTTCCGGTAAAAGATACAATTAAGGTTGTTGATGCTGAAGGAATTGCAGTTAATACACCAGATAGAAGTACTTTATGGCAGATACAGACACCACAGGTTTTTGAAAGTGAACTTATTTTAGAAGCATATGATAAGCTGTATTGCGATATTGATAAAAAAGGAATAACAGATGATGCGATGGTTGTTGAAAAATATATGAATACTAAGGTGAAAATGACATTATCCGAGTATACTAATATTAAAGCAACAACACCAGAAGATATACTTGTAACAGAGGTGTTTCTGACTGGCAAAAAAATGTTATGAAGCAAAGATTAGATGAATATTATCCTGAAGAGAGAAAATGAAGTGAATTGTTATAAAAATACAAAAAAATAAAATGCCAGCAAACCCAGTAAATAAGCGGGATTACGAACAAAAAGCAAAAAAATAACAAAAAAGTTTTAAAAATGTGTTGACAAACTATATACGGGATGATATTATAACAAAGTCGTCGGTGCGGTACAGCAAACAACGACAAAGAAAACACAGAATATGTGGAATATGGAGAGGTACCGAAGTGGTCATAACGGGGCGGTCTTGAAAACCGTTTGTCTTCACGGGCGCATGGGTTCGAATCCCATCCTCTCCGCTTACTGATGAAAGTCAGTACGAA
>OHCE01000437.1_pt1 | contig 21558 bp, 16 predicted proteins | sample 1577571 | NCBI WGS metagenome assembly OHCE01 (sample SAMEA3879505, study PRJEB24766) | human gut metagenome | biome: human-associated habitat; feature: feces | place: USA | collected 1985/1987 | reverse complement strand
GTACATTCACCGCGATAGAAATACGTCACAAAATTATACGGAAAATGTCGAAGCACCAAAAACTGACTGTGAAGTGTTAAAATTCAAACATCGCTGATAATCAACGACTTATTTATAAATATTTCTCATTATATGCAGTTGGTTACACCCTTCTAAATACATAGATAAATTAAATTTCATCGTTGTTATAATATCTATTCAGCACTTCAAGTATATTTAATTTCTGGAGAAATTGTACATTTCTAATTCCGCTATTATCTGTGTAGCTAATTTCTTTGGGGTATTGTTCACTTAGCGAGCGTACTACCATCAAGAAAGAAGAAGTGGGAATGCAGAATATCAATGATAGTTCTTGTAACTTATCAAAAGAAACTGTTTTGTCCTCTCCGGCTATATGAACCAATGCAAATAGAATAATCAAAGGATTAACTTGCTCTATAGAAATTTCATTGAATGAATACTTTCCTTCGTTCTCACGGAGAAGACCTAATTCTAACAAAATACTCGCATATTCTTCGTATCCTTTCGGACTTGTCGGTGCAAGATAGTTCTGCAAAAGCACTCTTATGTCCTTCTTTACAGTATTTTCATTAAACACGTTTTTTTGTTCAGGTACATTGCACTTTCTTTTGATAAATGAAAGAACTTGTTCTTTATCAAACTCTTTCTTCTCACGTTGCAAGTCAACAAAAAACAGACGATAAATACTTGAAACCGCTGTCACTACTAACATATAGTGAAGAATCCATAGGGTGGCGTTATCTTCGGCATAAGGATCTCTTCCATCTCTATCATCAAAGAGATAATGAGCAATCTCCGTTGCCTCGTCATCATTCAAAAGACCAAATGCCCTCAGCCAAAATCTAATTGATTGAACCATGTTTTTGCCGACACCGAGTTTTACGACAGCATCAGGGTCTGTAAATCTATTACGGTCAACCAAATAATCATATCCCTTCTTTAGCCACATAGACTTACAAGGAAATGATTCGTGACCAGAAAAACAATATCTCATTTTATCAATATTTTTAGTGTTTAGTATTATGAAATAGATTTTCTAATTCTCTCATTTTTTCTATCAATTCTTCGAACGATGGTTTCTCTCCATATATCATAGACGATTGCATGTCCTTGTAATCGTTGTACCAATCGTCCATAACATCATCGGGAGGTAGCAACCTTATGCGTTTGCGAATGTCGGGAGTATAATCCACCCCACTCATGCTTGTGAATAATTCACGATGATGGTGGATTGTATTCCAAAGTTCATCGTTGGCAATCGCCCGTGTCGCAATGTCAGTGCTCATCATTTGTGCCAAGTCATACAGATGGCGGGATTTGCGATTGGCTTCTCTTGAAGTTTGAGATGAAAAAAGTTCATGCAACAAAAATGCCTTTTCTAAGAATGTTTTCTCTGCCAAGGCTGTGGGTATCACAACCTGCTTAACTATCGTGCTAATAGGTAATGCGTCTTCTACAATGCTTGTTACCGTTGCTTCTGCTGTGGGTTCGAGCAAGGAACGAGCACCAACCTCCAGTTTTACCTCTGAATGCAAATAAGGTAAATCTTCATCGAAAAGAGACCTGTAACGAATGTGTATCACTCTTGGCTCCGGGTATGTCCCATCACCTTCACCGTCAGGGTCAGCTTCCACTAACAGCCATTTCTCCATACCTGTTTCAGTAACCGCCCTTTGTAATGACTGGCAAAGTTCGTCACGCACAAAGATGGAAGAAGCCTTACGTAGCCGTTTGATTTGCTTTTTCGTCAAATCTCCCTCAAATCCCCAAATGGACGGGTCAATGGCCAAGTCTATGTCTTCGGAAAAACGTCGTATCACTTTCCATACCTTACTAAGAGATGTTCCGCCCTTGAATACAAGATGGTCTGCTATAGGTAATGAGAATACCATTTGTAATACTACCGTTACCCATAAGTCCTTTTCTACAGCTTGTACAGGCAAGCCTGTTTTATTGGCTGTTTGGGTAAACACCATTTGCTGTTGTTCCTTGGATAGTTGGAAATAATTATTCATACGCTTGTCTTGTAAAGGTTCTTATCCATGCTGGCATAAGTGCCTCATCTGCCAGCACGTTCTCTTTTTGCTCTTTCTGAAGCACATTCTTAATTTGCTTGGCTATATCGTCGGTTATATTATCTTTCCCTACTTCTTTTAGGGCAAACGTAACCAGCATTGCAAGTGAATTTGTGAATGAAAGATTCTTGGGAGTCGTGTATTTGAACTGTATCGAACGACCATTTCCAAGGCTTACCTTGCGTGGTGCACCGTCTGTCAGATAAACAATATTCATAGGCACTTGAGTAGATATACCCAATTTGTTCAGCGCATAAATACCAGTCGGCACAATACGTGCCTTATCCCTGCGGGCTATCATCTCAGCAATCTGTTCTATGGATGGCATCAATATGCCAAGTCCCAAGACCGTATCAATCTCAGGATATAAATATATACCTCTTGCCAAACGGATGATATCACCTTTTGCAGTCAGTCGTTCAAGACTTTTGCCAATAGCCTTTACTTCACCGTATGACGTAAAATCAGAAGGAAAGAAGATGCTTCCTCTTCCTTTGGCTTTAATAGCTGTCAAAATATTCTCTTCTATGCTTGGCATCACGTTCTGTTTGTCGCAAAATTATAAATTATTTGCGACAACTCCAAGGCTTGGGTAAAATATGAGGTATTAATTAACATTACATGCTGAGATGCTATAGTCAAATGGATTTGATGGCAACATTCACTCCCTAATTCTGCGTAAACAATGCGTAAACAAACGGTTTCAGTTAGGGGGATTTAGTGAGTTCCATAGGAAATAGAGAAATACGTAACTGGTTGAATTTCAATAAAAATTGCGATAACAAGCTATCGCAGAATATCATCTTATCGTTCTCATAATCCGTATGCGGATAGGCCCGTACCGTTACTTCCGTACCCGTATCATAAATGCCGGAAGGATTCGTTTGCTCCAAATAAGCGGATCCGTGGGGATCCGTGGAGAGTAAGAGCGTTAGTTTCCCCGGCTCCGGTGGAGGAGTCGGATTGAACTCATCCTGCGCATAGACTTGCCCGATGGATCCTCCGAGGAAGATCCAAAGAGACAAAATCATCGTAATAGATCGAAACAATCGTTTTCTCATAGTGATTACCATTTAATGGAACGAGTCTGACGCTCGCCCGCCTTGGTTGTCCATGTCATATAATAAATACCAGACTGAGGTAGGGCGATATGCACCTCGCCATCCGTCACCTTACCAGCGAAGTGGGTACGACCCACCGCATCGCATACGTTCAAAGTTTCCACATCACGCAAGCCGGATACGATCAACAAGCCTTCTCGCACGTTCCAGCGAATCGACGCATCGATTGCCTCAACAGAAGTCACCACATCGCTTCTCAGCTCAAAGCGGTCAGAGAGGGTTCCAGCCTCGGCCTCGAAGGTATAAGCCTCTTGGTTCAGGTCGCATACGGCACCCGTCTGCTTATCCACCAACTGAATACCTTTGCCAATATTCTCTTTCAATGAGATCGTATAGCTTCCCTTAGCAGGCAGGACACATCCAAGGCGTACCACGCCATCCGCTACCGGACGCTCATTGATAGCCAATCGATTCCCGTCTTTATCCAAACTATAGAAAGAGGCGGCATCCTTGTTCGGACTGCTGAACTTGGCGGCATCAAGGCCGATCTCATACTCCATTGAAGCCTCCTCGTTGAATACCACACGGGTACGGTCGCTTGCCTTCTCGCCTGCCAACAGCAGGTTGACAACTTGACGGTTATCCACACTACGTAACGCTGAAGCTGCTTGCGTTTCCCTCGGCAGGGCAGCCACACGACCCTCTGGATTGAACACTAAGTTGGAAGTCTTCTTTTGTACGAAGAAGGCCGTAAGCGGTGTCAGATAGACATCCTTATCATCCTGCGTATAATACTCGTAATTATTCAAATCGGGAGACCAAACCGTCACCGTAGCGTCCAATCCTTCAGCGAACAATCGCTCCACGCTATAATAGGCGGGATACGGATTCCCCACGAAGTTCCAATTGGCATTCATGGCATTATCCGAGGCGTAGGTATTCAACGGAATCGCCACGCTCGCCCGATTAAGGAGGGCTTTCATATCACCGGTCTGGGTAGTAAATCCATCGGCCATCGTATCGTCGCTATTGAATTGGATAATATATCCCTTATTTGCCTTCAAGGTCTCCGAGTCGCAAAGCTGTCGCCAAGACTCACCCACTCCCTTATCGGCACGAGACTTGCCATCGTATTCCCGTACGACAAAGCGAGCGTCGCTGCTTGTCAGCTTGATCTCGGACATCTTCAAGTCGTAGGGGAAGGATACGAAATGCCAATAGTTACTCCTAGCGTTCCAATTCTGTATCTCAGCATCCACCAGCAAGGAGGCATCCCGATAGTAAGCAAAGCTCTTCGGTTTCCAAATCTCATTACCCTCAACGGTGAGGCTACTGTGATGCAAAATTACAGCAGGTCCATCCACCTTATTCTGATCATTTACGATGACATTACCACCGTTAACAACCATAAGTCCATCGTCGAAGAAACGAGCCTCCAAGGATCGGTCTACCATACCAACTTGCACCGTCAACTCTTCTTCCTTGGAAACACATTGATCATTCTCATACCAACCAGCAAACAATCGAGGATCATCGGCAGGCATCTCCACCCTCACCGTAATGGATTTACTATCATTTCTTACCATTTGAAGAAGGTCTGATGTATTAGGGAAACTTATACGCACGAATTTACCGACAAATGCTTTGTCCTCCTTACCTGCCTTATAAGTATATATAGTATCATCGGAGACTTTTGTCTCACCATCATACCAGCCAAAGAACAAATTAACATATTTAGCCCAATAATAATCTTCCCAATTTCCATCCTGACAAACCGCCTTCAAAGTCACTATTTCCCCCTCTTCATAGGCACCGCTACCTTCTACCCATCCATAATTTTCATTATTAGAAGTTGCCGTAATCAACTGCCCAAACTCCACAATGTTATTTCCGAATGGAGACCAATAGGTGTTTGCTTTATAAGTATCCTTCATGCCTTTCGGGACGTAAACTTTACAGGTGGTCTTATCTACGGATTTAAAAACATCAGCTCCATCCAAACGTACCATCTCTGTAGACTTCAACTTGATAGATGAGACCTTTGCGGAAGCGAAAGCAGAATTGCCTATGGATCGTAAGGTACCGGGGAAAGATAATGTGCCGGTGATCGGACATGCATAGAATGCATTGTTGCCTATATAAGACAAGGACGTATTCAAGAAGTCCACGGAAGTAACACCAGTATTATTAAAAGCGTAACCGTCAATCCGCTCCAATCCATCCGGAAGTTTCAATGAAACGGGCACGCATGAGCAGGAAGAGAAAGTAGAGTAACCGACCGCCTTCAAGTGAGACAATAACGATAAATCAATCTTTTGTAAGCTGGAACAGTCCGAGAACGCAGACTCCCCGATCCTTTCTACAAACTCGGGCATATTCACTTTCCGCAATGCGGATAAACCAGAGAACGCAGAATTACCTATCTCCTTTATCGTATTCGGAAGAATAACATCTTCCAAATAACGCAACCCTCCAAACGCATAATTCGGTAATCGATCCTCTTCCATCGTAGCCTTGCTCAAATCAGCCTTTTGCAACAGCTCTATTTGCTTAATGACCTCGAAGTCACTAGCGTTCATCGGACCGGTGATACGCAATTCTAAGATAGTAGCCAATGGAATATTCAGTTCCGTCAATTTCGCACCCAGCGAACCAGCCGCCTCCAAGGTCACTACTACAGGATCCGCATCAATCTCTACAATCTTGCTTTCTTTCCAAAAAGCAGCCTCACGATAAGCCTTAGCAAAGCCTTTCGGTACATATACCAACGCATTCTCCAAACCGATCGATTGCGACAAGCCGATCGGCTTCTCAGCCTTCATGATTACTTTCGCTCCTCTTCCCAAGAAAGATCCGTTATAAAAAGCCTCTCCTTTTATAGTCAACACAGATTCCGGGATCGTCAGTTCCATCAATGATTCGTTATAAGGAAACGAACGCTCACCAAGCGTCTTCACCGTAGAAGGAATCGTATAAGCCTCCGCTTTCTTCCCTGCCGGATAAAGCAACAAGCTCGCCTTATCTACCACGAATAATACACCATCGATAGAAGTATAAAAGCCGTTATCGATTACGACTTCTTCCAAAGCTGGGCAGTTGTCAAAAGCTCCTATATTCAGCGTATTCAAGGAGGCACAATTACTAAAATCTACCTTTTTAAGATTTTGACAAGAACTAAACGTTCCCGAAGATATAACTGAGAGCTGTGTGCTTTTACTGAAATAGACGCTAGTGATATTACGACAACCAGAAAAGGCATTTCTACCCAATTGGGTGATTCCGGATGCAAAAGCGATATCACCAGCCAAGGCTGAATTACTAAAAGCACTTTCGCCTATATCTTTTAAGGCTGTCAATTGAGAAAAATCAAAGTCGGATAATTGAGAGATAGAATAATTACTATTAAACGCACTTTCTCCAATCGTAGTTAATGCCATACATTCCTCCAAACTAACGCTCTTCAGATTCGAACAATCGGAAAATACATAAGAATCCAAAATTGCCAATGCAGTACAATTAGACAAGTCTACTGTCCGCAAAGAGGAACAATATCGAAACGCATAGGTTCCTATATTCGACAACTTTCCGCATCCCGATAAATTAACCGTTTGTAAATTACTACAACGATAAAAGGCATTACTCCTTATTCCAACTAAACTCGTACAGGCCGATAAATCAAGATCCCGTAAGCCGGAACATTCATAAAACGCTCTATATTCTATTGATCGCAATTGAGTAGCTTTTGAGAAATCAAATTCCGTGAGGTTATTGCAACCCGAGAAAGCCCCTTCATCTATCATTTCAAGAGCTTCCGAGAATATCACTTTTTGAAGAGTTAATTTATTTTGGAATGCCTCTCTCGGAATACTTTGAAGTTCTTCACGTACACTCTCATTCCAATAGGCAGTTTTCGGCAACTCCGTCACCCCACTCATATCCAAAACTTGGAGCATATTCATTTGCTCCTTCATCGTCTTAAAGTCCTCCGCTCTCAGTAGGCCATTTACTTTCAAGCTCGTTACCTTGCCCACATCCGCTCCTAGCTCGGATGCCAGCGTATTGGTAGAGGTCAGTGTTACCTCCTTCACCAATTGTGCATATACACTACTACTTATCCCAAGTCCTACGAGAAAAGCAAAAAGAAAGAAAAGTTTTTTCATACTCATTCTATTTGAATTAATAATTGATTTACCCTGCAACCATCAACTCCTCCTTATCATCTACACAAAGAAAAAGCGCGAGGCTTATGCCATCGTCACCTATATCATGGTATCCCCATACCTTTATCCCGGTAACGAACAGCAGCCCCACGCTTCATTATAGGATGCTCCTCTCGAAGTAACTATAACAAGCATGGACGTCTGTCGTATTATACCGGGATATGAAATTGGGGATTTCTGATATAGGTATAATATCTTTTAACGCCTTTTCCACGAAAACGAACCCGCCGAGCTTCCACTCTAACGGCTCGGTACAAAGTACGGAATTTCCCATGAATCCCGCAAACATCCATGCGAATATTTAGAATTCCTCATCCAATCCATAAGGACAAAAGCCAAAACAAACCGAAACAAATGTCTCTTGAACCGTATAGGAAATTCCTCACTACCTAATATATACTTTATTCAGCGACAGCGAACGCTCGTTCGGCGGCGGTGAATATATATTCGGCGGCAGCGAATGATCGTTCGCCGCCGCTGAACGAAGAAGGCAGACTTATCTTTCAAAGAATAAAACAGTTATAAAGCAAGAATACAAGTAACTCCTTAAAACTATCGACAACAACTCCCTAAGCAGACCGACATCATCTCCCTAAGTAGAGCGACATCTACTTACTAAGTAAAGGGGGGGTCTACTTAGTAAGCAGAGGGGGTATCTACTTACTAAGCTGATGGAGATCTGCTTACTAAGTAGTTTTCCAACTGCTATCCACATTCCTTGGAACATTCAAGACACTAGCCCTGCTTATCTTGCAGCTCTCGTATGATTTCGTCAAGAATGTAGAGATCGCTTTTTAAAAGCAAATCTCCGTTCCGTAATGTCAGGCATTTATAAGTATCACTATTATAAAAAAGGTCTAATGCTTTATCGGCAGAAATACGCAAACGAGACGCAAGCAGTTCGATAACTCCCCTATATTTACCCTGCATAACCGTATCAGCCGCACCAGGGACAACAAGTGGAGCAGGTGTTTTAGGTAAAAGAAACGCTTCCGTAAAGCAGAGGCAACGATCTATGATCTCTTGGTTAATTATGCAAATCTGGTTATTAGGCTCTTGATGGATAAGACGAGCCAAGGCCTCCTCGCGTGTATAATCCCCACGCATATAAAGGTCAATCGTACGAATCACACGGTCATCCGCTATACCTCCTTCTATCATGTCATAAGCTGACCACAAATTTCGACCTTGACGACAGGCCACTACAAAGTCTAACCAATCAACATCATAAGTTTCGAAACATAAATAGCGATATGGCAAGACACGACAGACATCCATATCCAAAGAATAAACATTCAGCCAAGCCTCATCCTTATGACGTACCTCTGCTGTACGAAGCGCCCAACGAACTGCCTGTTCTTTCAAGTCCGTAACATAGAACCCAATTCCAAAATCCAGATTAGGCCGGCAAACCCCAGCCAAAGGCTCCTCTATGCGGCAAGTGGAACCATGATAAACCGTCAACATAGTGTTTTCCCTTTCTCTTCAATACTACGGAAGGGTTTATATCCGTCCGGGAGCCATTGAGGATCACGATAGTAAATATATTCTAGGATGGAGTCTACGATATATGATTTCCCTTGCGTATGCAAGGTATCGTAATAAGAGCGGATATAGCCATTGATCGCTCCTAGTTCCTTCAGTTTATTATATACATCCGAACCATAACGCCCTAATCGTTCCGCGGTACTCTCTATGCAATAAATCATAAATTCCAGTTGCTTCTCCTCTATAGTCATAACCCTATTCTTTTTCTGGTTATAGATAACAAAGTTAGCAAATACTTTCAGTTATACAAAGACATCAAAAGTCATTTTCGCAATATAACACTCCCTTCCCTATAGGAGATATACTTCAATACCTCACGTATGAATGTACAGTAACTTACTTCCGACTATTCAATATACCCGATTCATTATCTGAATTATACAACTTACGATCCACGGATTTGTATTTGCGACCGAAATCTAAGTGGTAAGAGAATCCGATCTCGAAGCCCGGATAAATATCACCAAAACGCTGATCGGTCACATAGGGAGCGATCGCTGAAAGGTTCTTACTCCGGTAACGGGCGGATGAGGTAAATTGGGTAGAGAAAGAAGCGCTTAACTGAACCTTCCCGATCCTATAACCGATACCCAACCTATTAAAACGATCGGCCTCACGACTGGTCTCACCCGAAAAGCTATAGCTTCTCTTATAAATCAACAGATTAAAATTAAAGTTCTTCACATCGCTATTCAAAGAGATCACATAGAAGGGATCCGTATATGTATGCGAATAGCTATTTCCATTCGATTGGAAATGGTTCAAGCCTCCGGAGATATTCATGCGCAGATAATCGCCGAAGGGTGAATAATTCAAATAGAGTTCCGGCGTAAAGCGATGGAAACTCCGTTGGTTATCGTAGGTGCGGATAAAAAGTCCCCGGCTAGCGTCATACAGGGTCTCTTCCATGACCATGCGGGGCTGGTATTGGTAAGAGAAAGTAAAGCCGGCCTTGACCTTTGCCGTATTCACATGAAATTCCACGGCGTTGTTATGATATAAGAAAGGGGATAGACCCGGATTACCTCTACGAACCTGTAAGGAATCAATCCATTGCTCCACGTTACTCAACTCAGACAAGGATGGGTTTACATTGCGCAGGGTATACCGGTAACGGGCGGATAATACCTCATTGAAAGTATAAGTAAGCGTCACCTGCGGGCGGAAGTACCACCGATTGTAGGAGTCCACATTTTCTTGCGATAGATAATTACGGGAGGCACCCAAACCCACATTATAAACCAACTTCTTCCAAGTTCCTACGTATTGCGCATACATATACGACTCGGACTCTGTCATATGGGTCGTATAATCACCGGAGCCGGAATACACGTTATCCGTATAGGCTTGCGTATGTTTCAAACCAGCGGAAATTCGGCCGGTCTCCAGCTCTTTCTCGTAGATACCCTCTCCGATTACCGAATAGCGCTTTCCATCTACTTTCGTATAAATATCTGTCAAAGGAATACTTTCCAGTTCTTCCCGGTAGGTATGACGGCTATCGGTATTCGAATAAGTTCCCACGACATTGACGGCCAATGATTGTTTACGGGGTAATTTCCGGAAATAATACAAGTCGAGCGAGGGACGGGTATTCAAGGATTTATTATTATCGATAAGATGGGTCGTAGCCATACTCTCGCTATTTCTTAAAAGGGCGTCGCTATAGTTATGCGGATAGTCGTAATAATACAAGTTCAACTTAGCGTTCAAGAAATAATCATCATCCTTCGTGCAGTTATAATTCGCCGTCGTAGTCCAATACATCTCATAATCCCTCCCGGGGATTCCTTCCTGTGTTCGCTGGAAGGTACCGTCTGGGGTATGAAAGATTTCCGTCCGGTCTTGCCATGCCTCTTTATACCGGTGTCCGTTCGCAAAGCTGGATAAAGAGAATTCCGAACGTCCCCGGTTATACTTACCATATATATAATCTGCCATCCAAAACGTGTTTAATTGATGGCTTAAATCCACGCCGAGATTTCCTCCGGAAGTCCGCTTGATCGTTATATAATCCAAGACGATATCGATTCCTTCCCCATATCGCAAGCCGGGGTTATCGTGATATTCCACCCGTTTGATATCCTCCGGCGAGAGGGCGGCGACTTCTAAGGAAGAAGCCAACACGCCATTTATACGCAACTGAACGTTTCCATTCGCCATAGAGATACTTTTCGTATTCGGATCTACCCATAGGCGAGGTAAAGACATCCGCCTTGTCAAATCCAAGCCATCCATCGAGCGCCGCACTTGGTCTTTGGAGGGGAATATAAGTTGACGGTCTTTCTTCCTTATAATCGAAGAGGCTTGAATGGTAACCTCATCCAAATCGATCGTTTTCTCCTCTTGCGCATTTACCAAAAAGGCAACGCAAATCAATCCCACAAATAATACTTGTCTTCTCATAAAATTCAAATTTGATTCGAGACAAATGTAAGGAGGGAAACAGCTAAAATCGATTTATACAGGCAAGAAACTAAAGTGCAAGGCATTACGCTCATATACTGATTTACAAAGCATTAGCGAACGACTTAGAGAGAAAAGTTTATATTTGCCGTTTGAGCACTTATATTGCCGATGATATCCTCTTTCTCATCCATATCCAGCTTATGGCGGATGTCCGTCTTGCGCTGATAGATCGTACGGACGCTTTGCTGGGTAACCACACTGATTTCCTTGGTAGAGAAGCCGGCGCATAGCAAGCAACAAAGCTGGATCTCTTTTTCCAGCAAACGCCCATCAGACAATCGGACCAGATGCGTATGGAAATTATCATAGACCGCATCGATAATCGGATACAGGTCATCCCATACCAAAAGCGTATCTACCGGGACATCCTCATTCGTGATACGAGTCATTTGCTGGAGCAATTCCTTATTTTGTTGCGTGGGAGTAGTCGCCATCAAGCGGATAACACCCAATTGCTGCAACAAGACCTTACGGAAAAAGGCACTATCGGGTTTCTCCTCCTCCGCTACGGATTGCTTGGACTCGTTCAAGAGCTGACGCAAGGCTTCCAAACGCTCCTCCATATCAATCAAACGGTTCCTTCGGTTACGGATATATAAGGAAACTCCACCAGCTACCAATATGGAAAGCAAGGAAACGATCACTAAGATAGAGAACGTACGCTGCCGGCTCATTTCCAAGCGAAGATTTTCTCGGCGTAAACGATTTTGATCGACTAATCGTTCCCGCTCAGCCTTCTCCGTTTGGGATTTCACGGTATACAAAGAATCGCAATATTGCCCTAATCGGGAAATATCGACCGGCTTATTTTCCTTTACGCCCAATATAAATTGATAGGCATAATTAAGCGCATGCGAGGCTATATCATCGCTGTGACTACGCTCCAAGTCTAACGTATTCTTCTCGATATACTTCCGGGCAGAATCCAGCTCCCCTAGATTGATCCAAGGCATAACATAGGATCCCAAGATTTCTCGTTCCGGATAACGTTCCTTCAGCAAACGCAGATATCTGATAGAAGCCTTGGGATTAAAGTCATACAAGAAATCCGCATAATTACGGGCAAAATGATGGGCATACCATTCGATATTCTTAGCCAAGGCCGAGTCCGCAGCCAAACGAAGATAATAATCCGCCGAGTCCCTCATTCGCAAGCGGCTATAACTCAACCCGGCCATATAATAGGCCATCTCCTTAAATCCAGCTTTTGGCGAGGCTTCCCATTCCTTCGACTCTGCGATTGTTTCCCGATACAACCCCTCACCAAAACTCAAGGAAGTCAATCGGTCATAAAAACGTACAAGGTAGGTCGAATCCGAACGGGAATAAGCGGAATCTATCGCCTCTCGGTACAAGGCACGCCTTTGTTCAAACCCCTTCCGGGAATCCCCCATATAAATAGCCTTTACGAAATAAGCGGAAAGTAAATGCTTCGAGGCATGCTCCTTATAATAATCCACGGAGTAGTCGATGAGCGAGTCGTTCACCAAGCTGCGGTCCTGCAAGAGATGAAGCCAAGCAAGCCTCCGTCCATACTCTGCCTTATCGCTATCCGAAAGAGCGGAAAGCGTTATTTGCTCCTCCAGCAGCCAAGCGGCGCTATCTAAGTTATTCTCGTTTACCAACCGGTCCGCTTCCGCAAATTTCACCCGTACGGATTTACCGCCACAGGAAAGCAACAGGCAGACACTGGCCAGCAATATGTAGGCAAACCATTTCGTCATAGCGACAGAGATCCTAATTTCCGGCAAAGGTACATTATTTTCGGAAGCCCGGGCGATTCACCGATATTTTTATCCGTTTCGTCGATTCCTTTTCCCGCTCGGATAAGGAAGCCCTATCTTTGTAAGCAGACAAAGGGTTTATCTATGTTACAATTAAAAAGAAATGACTTATTGATCGGCTTCACGATATCCGTCTTGCTTAGTATTTTCGTGAACTTCGCCCTTCTGATGCGTAAATATGAGTTCGAGACCGGAAACCCGAGCATGGGTATCCAGCCTCCGGATCGCACCATGTATTATTTGCTAATCTGGTTCTTCGTGTTCTCCTTCATCTTATTTATTGTCAACAGCTTGATGTATAAGCTCGGGGACAAGCTTTTCCGCAGGAAAGAGTATAAAAGGGTATTGGTGGTTTGCGTAACTTGTATCAGCATCGCCTACGGCATGTTTCATCTGTCGCCGGTTTTGTACACGGCCATTGTTGTAGAATGGCTGGGAGAAGACGGACCTCAGCCAGCTACCCGGGATATCATGATCCGCATCAACCGGGACAGGATGGCTACGCAAACCATCAGGCCTGCCGAGCATCGGGACATACCGGTACCGCCCAATCCTTTCACGGTCCCTAACTCTTTCATGACGGAGCATCTTTTCGTCTTCCTCACGGTCATGCTAAGCTCCATACTGATCCGGCTGCTGGGCAGCAAGCAGCAAATGAAACTGGAATATGAGCAATTGAAGACCGAGAAGCTACAGAATTCCTATAACGCCTTGATGGGACAAATCAACCCGCATTTCTTCTTCAACTCCTTAAATGGATTGAACGCCTTGATACAGAGCGGAGAGAAACAACAGACGCTGGCTTATCTGGATGAGCTATCCAACGTCTTCCGGTATATCTTGCAAAGCAACAAGAAAGAGCTGGTTACGCTAGCGGAAGAACTTCAATTCGTAAAGGCGTACACCTATCTGCTAAGCGTGCGCTACGAGGGAAAGCTATTCTTCTCCATCCAAGCGGATACCCCTTACTTGCTTTGGTATCTGCCGATATTGAGCGTACTCCCCCTGATCGAGAACGCCGTAAAGCACAACGTTATCAGCAAGCAATACCCACTACAGATCGATATCTATACCACCCATGAGGACAAACTAATCATATCCAATAAAATACATCCTAAGTCGGAAGATAGCAAAGGCAGCGGTATCGGATTGAAGAACTTATGGGGACGCTACCGGATGCTTACCGGAAAGGACATCCAGATCTCCAACCGCAAGGAATATTTCAAGGTCACGCTTCCTTTACTTAATAAACCCATTCACTCATGAAAGCAATTATTATAGAAGATGAGACTACCGCCGTTAATAGCCTAAAGGCGGTTCTGGCGCAAAATACGGTTACTCAGATCGAAGTGATCGCCGAGTTGGAGAGTATCGAGGAGAGCGTGGATTTCTTCCGGACATCGCCTCATCCGGATATCATCTTCATGGATATCCATTTAGCGGACGGATCGGCGTTCAAGATATTCGAGCAGGTGGAGATAGATGCCCCGGTAGTCTTCACGACCGCTTACGATGAGTATGCGCTACAGGCTTTTCAAGTGAGCAGTATCGATTATCTACTGAAGCCTGTCACGCTGGCCTCGCTGGAAAGGGCCTTGAATAAATTACGGCTGTTCGATACCGAGGAAAGGCTGGCGCATATCCGGCAAACGAACCGTACGATCCAGAGTCGCCACACGATCAAGAGCCTGTTGATCATGCTGGCCGATAAATTCTATCCGTTGGCGGTTGAGGAGATCCTTTATTTCTATACGGCCAACGAGAAGGTTACCGCCTATACCTCCGACGGGAAGCAACATCCCGTAGACCGTACCCTCGACGCGTTGGGAGAGCAACTGGACGAGAGGCTTTTCTTCCGGGCCAACCGTCAATTCATCATTTCACGCAACGCCATCAAGGATATAGATCTTTGGTTCGGGAGCCGCCTGTCCGTCAACCTCACCTTGCCGGTTCCCGAACGTATCATCATCAGCAAGGCCAAGACCCCGATCTTCAAGAAATGGATTCTGAGGGAAGAGGAATAATGTCTTTTCACCCCCTCCCGTAAGGCGATTCACCGACCCGATTATACCACTAATCGGCGCTTAACCTTTCTTTACCGAACTTTCCTGTTATTTCGCGGTACAACAAATAAAGGTAAAAACACTATGCTGAAATGTATCACTTTCGACGGAGACGCCTCGACCCTAAACACGCTCATGGGATATTTCGAGAAACTGGACAAGGCTTTGGCCGATGTCCACCAAGTGCTGAGCAAGGAGCAAACCGAACGCCCCATCTTCGTCCGGGAGGGCAGCAAGATCATTCGCCTTCGCCGGGAAGAGATCCTTTTCCTCGAGGGATACGGCGATTATGTAAAGGTACACCGTATCAATGGCAAGCCCCTGCTCACGCAAGTCAGCTTGAAGCGGTTCGAGGAGTTTCTGGACAGGAATCGTTTTTGCCGGGTACATCGTTCTTACATCGTATCCCTCTCCCACATTAATTATATCGAGCGCAAGCGGATACGTATCGGGGAGGAACTGATCCCTATCAGCGATTCGTACCTGCCCGCCTTGATGAATAATCTGGCTCTCCAAGAGTAACCAAGAGTTTCATGCGGAAGAAACTTTTGTTTCTCCGTGACAAAACTTTTGTTTCCTAGTGAAGAAACTTTAGTTTCATAGGCAGAAAACTAAAGCTTCACTTGGTAGAACTTCTCGCTTAATGTATAGGTCACCGTAAAGCCCATGATATCTCTTCGCAACGCATTCCCTTGCAATTGGAGACGATCGTAATAAAACGCCGTATTGATACGGCCATTCAGGACGGGTAATCCCAAGCCAACGCTTACCCGATACGCCCCGCCGGATTGTCCTTTCAACCGCAGGTAAGGCGTGGAAACAGAAACACCCGCTTTATAAGACATCCGTTTCCAATAACTGCTGGAGCTAAATCCATTCGGGAAATAGCATACGCCCAAGCGTAGCTCATGCGAATCCCGGAACTTTACCCGGCTATCGCTCGAGTTCAATACCCCGTATTGCCGGAATAGATAGTCCAACGCATACGTCCATTTTTTATGCGCCAATGAGCTACCGATGCCTATATATTGAGGTAGATATTGTGTCACCCTTTTCTGGTTATAGGGGGTTTCCGTGCTGCTTCCCGTCACCGTCACCGTATTTTTCAATGAGATCCGTTGCTTATAACCGTAAATGGCGCCGACCGTTAGAAAGGTTTCCCGGGCGATCGGACGATGATATTGTAAACCGAAATCGGCGTAAAAAGAGCGGCCGGACATCTCCCTTGACACTGTCATCGCACTTTGTATCTCATTCAGTGTCATATTTCCGAAGATAAAATTAAGATTCATACCGACTGATAGATGCTTGGTCAATAAAAATCCCTGGGAAAGGAAAGCCTTGGAAAGCCCGCCTGTCCCCGAAAACGTACTGGTTACAAAGGTTCCGGGAGATCCTTCCAACTCTTGCGAGGACTTAAAATAATACCCAACGAAACTATAAGGAGTTACCCCGACGGACATATACCACCGTCGCATGATACGCCCTCCCAATGAGAAAGCGGAGAAATTCCCGGTGAATGCGCTGCTAGAGCTCCCGTCTGAGCGGTATCGTTCATTCTTCACGAAGGCAGATGCCTCAGCGAACAACTTACAACTATCCAACGCTGTCAATCCGGCAGGATTCTCTATATTCATCAGCATCCCTTCCCGCATGCCGACAGTGACACCCGCCATCGAGGTATTTTGACCATATAAACCGGAAGCCATCTCACCCAGTCCAAACATCGAGTAAGGCGAGGAAGTCATCGTATTCTGCGCGGATGCGCTTGCCGCCATCAAGAGGCAAGGGTAAAGAAGGTATCTAGTAACTTTCATAGACCTTATAAATGAGTTGTAGGGTGACCGGGTTACGTCCTCCCTGATCGTTAAACGTCAAGTTCTTGAACGTGCCGGTGTAATCATCACTATTAAAAACCAACTGAAGATTATGCTTATACATGCCAAAGGCACCTAGCTCCTCTTGCATGAATTGAGTCACGTCGAAATAATAATAGGTGTTCTCGTTAAACGTATTGTCTTCCGATAGCGTACCTCGTTGAACCTCGGAACCGAGATAATCGGTCACGGCATCCGTCACCACATTATTCTCATCGGCGATATATAGGTAGAGGCTGTCCGGCAAGGTATTGTAATCCGAATAAGTGCCTTGCTCGGGATAAATCTTAAGTAAAGCGCTCTCAATCTCCACTTGCGTGCCTTGTTGCATCAGATTATTCAAATACGGGAATTCCAGACGGGTATACCAACCCAAGCCTCCGAATAATACGCCCCGGTTACCAAGCTCGGCCGAAGGTATCTCCACTCCTTTCATCGGATATCCTGCCATATCCGTTCCACTACGGTCATGGTCAATATGATTGAACTGGGTATCCGTATTCGGGAAGAACCATAATTCCTTCTCTGTGGAAAGCTCATCGGACAAATGATAATGCAGGACTAAAGCGGCGGAGGAATCGGCTACCGTGAAAGTCAGCAGAGACTCGCTTCCCGCCAAGTCCGGCACGATCGCCACCCCTTTGAAATAATCCTCAAAGCGCTCCTCGGACACCGCTTGATCCTGCGCATGAAAACGGGACAAGAGGTCTTGCCCTAGCGCATCGGGAAGACGGACTTCCAGTTTCTCCCCCCCCTTCGGCTTCGGTTTAAATGAGCAGACCGCCAAAGCCTCGGGAGCGTAAGAGACACTGCTATTATTATATAAATACCCGTTATCGTTTAAGACGATCTTCTCCGTTAGCTGATAAATCGAGAGGGTTTGTTGGAGGGTCGTGTCTCCTACAAAGCGACCGTCGAAAGCGAGAGACAGGACTAGCGAGTCCAGTACGACCGTCTCGTCCGGATCAGTCCCATAGCTAGGTCTTTCATAAGCGATAAAGCTATGCGACGAGACGACTCCCCATAATGAATGTTTGTACCGGCCTACCAAAGCGACGTTCTTACCAGATGTCTCCAACGAGTCGATCAATACCGAGGTCACTACGACCGTGCTGGTATCTATACGAATGTTACGGAAAGCGGAGTCCACCAGATCGCTGCCATACGTACCGTTCTCGTCATAACAGGAAAACAGTCCCAGACAGAGCATCAAGCCCCCCAAAGCAAAGAATGTTCTAACCATACTTCTTATTTAATAAGCAAATAATCTTTTATCAATCCGATGGCAAAGAACGTATTTAGCGCAAAACCCGGCAAGATAAACCCATGAACCCACCGGTTTCCTCTGTAAACGGCCCGATACTGAAGATGAAACCGATTTCAAAACCATTCGAGGCCCTAACCTATAAATCCGGCTTATTCACCGATAAAAACCGTATGTTTACCGATTTAATTTGTGGGTCTCGTAAAACCCTCGTTCTTTTGCTTCCGTAAAAACAAAATACGTAGTTAGAATGATACACAAAAGGATTCTTGTATTCTTGATCGCTTTTCTTCCTGTCATCATCAGCGCTTGCAGTGATGACGATGACGATGATTTGATCGGTAAGTGGTACCGTGTCTCTGACATGGACGGATTGGCGCGAAATTACGCCTCCTCTTTCACGATCGGTAACAAAGGATATCTGATTTGCGGAAACGACGGAAAAAATCGTTTATCGGATTGTTGGGAATATGATATGGAACGAGATACTTGGACGCAAAAGGCGGACTTTCCCGGAACCGCCCGCAATTCGGCCGTAGCTATGGCGGTAGATGAAAAGGGATATCTGGGAACCGGATACGACGGTACCAATTACTTGAACGACTTCTGGGAATTTAACCCGACCACCAATACGTGGGCACAGAAAGCGGATTTCCCCGGCTCGGGCCGATATGGAGCTGTGGCCTTCGGGGTAAACGGTAAAGCGTATATCGGATGCGGATACGACGGGAATTACCTAAAAGACTTTTATGCCTTTAATCCGGTGGCAAATAGCTGGACGCAAACGATCAGTATCGGCGGGACAAAGCGTCAGGGCGCTACCAGCTTCGTGATAAATGGAATCGCTTATGTATGTTGCGGACAAAATAACGGCGAATATGTAGACGATTTCTGGAAATTCGATCCCAGCACGGAATCATGGACCCAACTTAGGGATATATCGGATTCCTCGGACGAGGATTATGACGATGATTATACGATCACACGTACGAACGGGGTTGCTTTCGTGATTGATGGAGCCGCTTATCTGACTTGCGGTGAGAGCGGAAGCCTACGTAGCGACACTTGGAAATATTATCCGGCCACCGATCTATGGGAAAACGTGGCTAAATTCAAGGGAACTGCCCGTACGGCGACAGCATCTTTCTCCTCTGGCGAGAAAGGATTCGTAGTATCCGGCAAAAGTGGTACCACTCAATTTGATGATATTTGGGAATTTCACCCGAATGAATATGACGATGATGAATACTAAGAAAGGACGGGCTTGGTTCGTACCGGGCCTAGTGGTACTGCCGGTATTACTGTTTTATTTATCTTTTTTCCGGGGTGAAGAAATGGGGTCTTCTCCCGGGCGGCAACTGGAGTTGCAAACGTTTCAATCGGGGGATGGCTGGGGGTACCAGATTAGGATGAACGGAAAGGTGTTGATTTACCAACCCACCATTCCCTCTATTGATACGGTAACCGCTTTCCCGAATGAGGAAAGCGCAAGAAATATAGGCACACTCGTATTAAATAGACTGACTGAGAACAAGGATTTCTCAGTTTCAAGAGATGAGATACAACATTCACTCTCTTATTTAGGGCAATAGATTTATAATCATTAAATGTTTGGAGCAGGCTGGCTATTGATTAGTAGGCTTGCTTCGTTTTTTCCACTAAAAAGAAAAAGGCAGTCCACCTTGATAGGTGAACTCCCCCATTTCTCAAGCAAATAATGAAAATTACTTCTTATAAGTCTTATAACCATAAACAGCTAAGGAACCCAATTCCTCTTCGATACGAAGCAACTGGTTGTATTTCGCCATACGATCGGAACGGCTCAATGAGCCGGTCTTGATCTGTCCGCTGTTGGTAGCTACGGCGATATCGGCGATCGTAGCGTCCTCTGTCTCACCGGAACGGTGGGAAGTCACGGATGTATAGCCATTACGGTGGGCCATCTCGATAGCGTCTAATGTCTCGCTCAATGTACCGATCTGGTTTACCTTGATCAAGATGGAGTTCGCGCAACCCTTCTCGATACCTTTCTTCAAGAACTCTACGTTTGTAACGAATAGGTCATCACCTACCAACTGGCATTTTCCGCCTAGCGTGGAGGTTAGCATTTGCCAACCGGCCCAGTCATTCTCGTCCATACCATCCTCGATAGAATCAATCGGGTATTTGTTCACCAACTCACTCAGATAAGCGACTTGTTGCTGGGCGTTACGCTTAGCGCCTTTCTCACCCTCGAATTTCGTATAATCATACACACCATCGTGATAAAACTCGGAAGCAGCGCAATCCATGGCTATCGTCACATCCTTGCCCGGCTCATATCCAGCGGCTTTGATAGCGGCCATAATAGAATTCAAGGCATCTTCCGTACCATCCAATGCCGGAGCGAAACCGCCCTCATCACCTACAGCCGTGCTCAAGCCACGATCGTGCAATACTTTCTTCAACGCATGGAAAACCTCTGCGCCCATACGAAGCCCCTCACGGAAACTCTTCGCACCTACCGGACGAATCATGAATTCCTGAAAAGCGATCGGAGCGTCGGAGTGAGAACCTCCATTGATAATGTTCATCATAGGAACCGGCAACACGTAGGTATTTGTTCCACCGATATAACGATATAAAGGCAGATCCAGATAATTAGCCGCTGCCTTCGCTACGGCAAGCGATACACCTAACATAGCGTTAGCTCCTAGATTTGATTTTGTCTTTGTACCATCCAAATCCAGCAACTTATGGTCTATCTCTCTTTGATTCAAGGCGCTCATTCCTAAAATGGCGGGAGCGATTACCTTATTTACATTATCCACGGCACGGAGAACGCCTTTGCCACCGTAGCGATTCTTATCGCCATCGCGTAACTCGATAGCCTCGTTCTCACCGGTAGAGGCGCCAGAAGGTACAGCCGCACGACCGAATGCGCCGGAAGCCAAATGTACGTCTACTTCTACTGTCGGGTTACCACGTGAATCAAGTATCTCTCTACCTACTACTTTTACAATTTCCATATTACTATATTTGTTTTATTAGTTGTTCAATGATGTCTTACTTTTCTTTTTCACAAATATAACAATAGCCAAGCAAGGAATGTTTGCGGAAGCCTATCGAGTTTTTCAATCTTTTAATAGATGATTTTTACTATTTGCCTAAACCTTTCAAAAAAAGCTTTTGTTGTT
>OHCE01000402.1_pt1 | contig 23027 bp, 29 predicted proteins | sample 1577571 | NCBI WGS metagenome assembly OHCE01 (sample SAMEA3879505, study PRJEB24766) | human gut metagenome | biome: human-associated habitat; feature: feces | place: USA | collected 1985/1987 | reverse complement strand
GAGTTTTTGGGCATGTCAATAAAACCTGCCTAAAACAAGCTGTTTTTACAGGTTGTGTCCAATCAGACGCTCTTCAAAATAGATTTCAAGCTGGGAATGGATCTGTCCCCAATCCTGTCGGTGTCCTGTCCATTTCTTGGTAATGTCCATAGTCGCAAGATACAGCATTTTCAAAAGGCTGTCATCCGACGGAAAAACCGTCTTGCTTTTGGTCACTTTCCGGAGCTGGCGGTTGAATCCTTCAATGGCATTTGTGGTATAAATCAGACGTCTTACTGCCTCCGGATATTTGAAATAAGTGGACAGGGTTGCCCAGTTATCATGCCAGGATTTATAGATTTTTGGGTACTTGGAATCCCATTTATCCTTGAACAATTCTAACTCATTTAAAGCTGTTTCTTCCGTTGGAGCTGCATATACAAGCTTCAGATCAGCCATCAGTTTTTTGATGTCTTTGTATGAAACAAACTTCGTTGAATTACGGATCTGATGGATGATACACTGCTGAATCTCTGTTTTTGGATAAACAGCCTCGATTGCCTGTGGAAATCCATTTAAACCATCAACGCATGCAATCAGGATATCTTCAACACCTCTGTTTTTTAGTCCATTCATGATAGAAAGCCAGAACTTTGCACTTTCGTTTTCCCCAACATACATTCCAAGGACATCTTTTTTTCCATTCATGTCGATACCAAGAGCAATGTAAACCGCACGTTTTACAATACGTCCTTCGCTGCGGACATGATAATGGATTGCATCCATAAATACTACAGCATACACTTCTTCCAGAGGGCGTTCCTGCCATTCTTTTACAATCGGCAGGATTTTATCTGTAATCCTGCTGATTGTACTGTCAGAAATATCAATATCGTATAATTCACGCATGTGGGATTCAATGTCTCCAGTTGTCATTCCCTTGGCATACATGGAAAGTATTTTTTCTTCCATGTCCTGAGTTATGGTATTTTGATATTTTTTAATCAGCTGTGGTTCATAATCACCGTTACGATCCCTTGGAATCGCCACATCCATATCTCCATAACTGGTGTGCATGGTTTTGCTGGAATGTCCATTTCTACTATTGTCTGTTTCTTTGTTTCGATAGTCATACTTGGAATATCCTAATTCCTCATCAAGTTCTTCATCCAAAGCACCTTCCAAAAGGACAGACATCATGTCACGCATGATGCTATTTACATCGGTGCCGTCTTTGATGCTGATATCATTATTTTTCAGATAGTCACGCATCATTTCTCTCATTGCTGCTTTTTGTGGGCTGTCTTTTCTTCTTGCCATAAAAATAACCTCCAAACTGAGTAATTTTATCTTACATCAGTTTGGAGGTTTACACAAACTTTGGGATACTCCCGGATATATTGATAGTTCTTCTTTATGCTTACGAATAATTCTTTCTGGTGATTTGGTATTATCATAAACATGCATAATATCGCATATATCAAGTAACTCTTTTATGTTATTAATTGATTTATAATATCTTTCAATAACTTTACTGCTATCAACATTATGTCCACCTGCTGCCACACGGGATTCTATTCTGGAAATATTAATTTGTGGGTCAACTGTCAAAACAAATACACATTTTATAAAATATCCCTCTTCTTTTGCTTTTCTTAAAATGTTTAACTTATTAACTTATATTCAGATGACAAGACTGTTTCAAATGTAAAATCTTCTTTCTTGGCAATTGATTCATATCTCATCCTGTCAACCAAAACAACAGCTTCCATATTATTCATTCCTGTAGTCGCAACAACATCATCAGCATTAGTATATTTACCAACTTTATCAAAAAAAGTTGTTATTGTACTTTTCCCCGAGCCATTTGGTCCTGCTAATACAAGAATCATCGGTTTTCTATTCTGCATACTTTCTTTCCCCATTCGCATACTCTACATAAGCCCGCTTTTTTTCTTTATCATAACCTGCTATAGGTTTCTTACAAATCTTAGCTTTATTTATCGCTGCCTTAACAGCTTCAACCGCTCTTTCGTCCATTTCACTGTCTGATTCAGTCAATGTACTCTTCTCTTCTTCTCTGGATACAACTTTTATAATTCTACCACTCTTTGTGCTTACAGTTGTCATATAAATATCTCTCCATTCTAATTAATACGAAAATAGCTTTTTAATTACACTTAATACTTAACTATTATAATATATTCTATCACATTTTATATAAAAAACACCCCAGAACCGAAATTCTGGGGTGTAACATACTTTTCTGAAACGCCATAAGACGCTTTGAATTGTAAATCCTATCTCTTTGTTAACGTTTTGATAGCTTGAAAAGCCCTGAAATAAGGGATTTATTATATGAGTTGTTGCATACCTGTTATATACCCAGGACTGCCCACACATTCCTATAACTACTCATAACTTTAACAAAGAAAGGACTATCATTATGAAAATACATTTTACTTATTACAACCAATACAAGAATGGAATCGATATTGCTTTTGCTAACAACACGCTACTCTTTCTCTCATGTGCAGAAGCTGAAAAGAATCTTCACACTACTCCAAATTCTCAAAGGCTTATTGATAATCTTGCGATTTATGAGCCACTCAAATATGCTGCACTAGCTCTTGATAGTGAGTTACAGGTATGGGCTGATGCTATGGATGAGGATTGGTGTCCATAAATCCACACCAAATGCTTAAATAACTTTTTAAATGATATAAACATATATATTCAACTATTTTGTTCTATAGGATAAAACCAATTGAATAATTACCTCCAAAAATGCATTATTCAAACTATATAACTTTTGTTCGGCAGTTTCATCTAATATGTACATTCTATGCACCATTAGACAACGAACTTGATATAAATTGTCCTCCATATTCGCATACACTTTACAATTAGTGTAATTTAGAATATCCCTACACCTATCATTTAAACATTCTTTGAAATATGTATCTATCGAACAATATTCGTTACATAATTTCCTGACCCTCCATTTTTCATTCGACATCTGTCCTAAATCTTCTCTTTTATCAAACAACTTTTCTGTTGCTTCTCTCAAGTCATCAATAAATTTTGAAAACTCCTCATCAAAAACTTTCGAAATAAGAATTTCTATAACCTGATAATATAAGTAAAATCTACTAATATCATTAGTTTCCCTTGGAATTTGTTTTTTAAATAATTCAATAAGATACGGGATGTCATCTAGTTCCTTTGATTGCCGTTGTATGTTAAGCCTAATATTGGTTTCAATAACATCAGTGAACAAATTGCCCTTACCTGTTAAAGAATATCCTTTTTGAAATAATCCTATAATATATTTATCAAACTCAAAATCATCCACCTCTTCACAGTTATCTTTATCTAATATTAGAAGACAAATTCCATCATTATAAAGTTTGAATACGTCAAATTCATTCATTGATTCTACCTCCGCATTCAAATGTTCCAAAAGTAAACACCACGCGATATATGCGTATTTTAGAAAAAACTTATTTTCTGCATAACTATGTTCATTAGAATGAATGGCTTGAATTGGAAAAATCCATCCTATACGTTGCTTCCCAATATACACTTGAAAAATACTTTCCTCTGTACAATCCTTTCTTTCATTATATAAAATCTTCATCTCAAAATTACTGACTTTATATTCCGCATCCAATTTCATTTCTGGTATTATATCACTAACAATGCTACCATCATCATCTAATAAATAAAAACAACCTTCTGATATCTCATACCTAAATTTTGTATAAATTTTATTTTCACTTTTGTCAATAATTTGCATTATTTCATACCTGACTATAATATTTCTGATATCCGTTATTAACTGCCGCATAAAGATTCAAATACGAATCACTCTCTTTATTAAATAATTCTCTAAAGAAGTATTGAATAAACATTCTTTGTCCATTACCTATTTTTTTAGAAGTTTGCTTAATTTTATCAAACTTAACAAGCATTTCCAAAAACCATTCATTGGTATTGTCTTCTAGTTTTTCTAACATTTTTTCTATTTCATCAATTTCTTTTATAGTCCCATTATCTTTCATTCTTCCAATAGCTGCACCAAACCCCGTCATCGCCTGCGATGTTGAAAACACCTTACTTACACTTTTTCCGAATGGAGAATCACTTATCTCATACGTATTTTTGTCTTCATCTGTTAAATAATAATTATTGCTTACATAACATAACTTATTGAACACTTTTACATATATGCCTAGGAATTCTTCAAATATGTCATTTGCAACATCTTCATCTGACATATTCTCTAACATTTGAATATTTTCCAACAATTCTTGTCTATCTATAGGTAGTTCATTTCTATTCATATAGGAATTAAATCCATCTATTACATTCTTAAAAATAAATTCATTATCCTCAGGATCAGCTTTCCCTTGAACATCTGTTATTAATTTTACACCCTCAATGCTTGTATTTAATTTATCGCGATATAACATTTCTAATTGATGTCTTGCAGCCATAGGTGTCTGACCTGTATTTAATGTCAACATCCTATACAAAACACCAAATTTATTAATATCAACATATATTTCAAGTCGTAACTTATGATTTAAAAATATCTGATAATCTTTAGGACTTTCTTGCTCCATCTCTGCACTTGCATCTATTAGTGTATACGTGCGTTGTAATCCATCCAATATCAAAATATCTTTACAATCATTTTTTATTTTGTTAATTACATCTTCAGCTATTTTGTCATTTTCCTTTTCTAAATTAATATCTTTATTACCTGCAATTGCTAAAACCAGAGGTGGCATCACACATCCTCGCTTCAAATCATTTTTTAAAAGTGAGTATACGGATTTTGAAGCTCGTACTCTCTTTCTTTGAAGTTCATTATTCTTAATAATGTCTCTTGCAAAACTTAAATATTCTCCAAATGTTGTCTCAACATATAAATTACAACTGTTTATTCTATTATCATAAATTTTTGACATTACTACCATCCTGCAAACCTCTTTTCCATATATTTTATCCATTTTTTGTCCATATTATTCTCTCTTTAATTATCTATACAAATATATCCGCCATAACTCCTTTTTCCATATCATCAATACTATAGATAGTATCCATGACTTCAAATGTCTCTCTTAGATTCCCTCTGGCACTCTTCCAACCAATTCCATCTGTAAACCATACAAAGGTAAATCCATCTATAATGTCCGCCTCCTGTGAAAGCATCTTATAGCTTCGTGCAGTTTCGTTAAGCTTCGATCCACCGCCACCATAGAAGTTTGTTTCAATAGCATAAATCATCCCATCTGTCTTAATTACAAAATCAAATCTCTTTGCAGCTTTTCCCTGATTTGAAAGTGCGGATAAATCAATATTCCATTTAGCTTCAATGTCCTTCAAATACATTTCTTTGAAGTAATTCACATGCTTCTTAAATCCTGCTGCCACAATATACTTTTCAACCAAATCTTCCATTTGGTGTCCACCTCGATTTTTACGTCCATTAGAATCCAATCCTGTTTCAATTCCCAATGCATAATCAACTAGATTATTCACAAGATGATTTGCAATCATATCAAACAAGCCTGTTTTACGCATAAAAACCTTATATTGCTCTACATCATAATTCATAGTTTTAAAATTATATAAAAATGCTCCATCTTCATCCTGTGCATAAATTTCATTTCCACGAACTGCAAGCAATAACGGAATACATTTTAATGTTTCCGGATACTTTTTTACTATCGCTTCAAATTCTTCTTCAATGTTCTTGGAACCAATAAGTGAATTTAATATATTCAATTCCACCTTGATTTCTTCAACATTCTTAACAACCTTCTCAAAATCTATGTAATAATCATAACTAGAGATGCTAGCACGAAACTTACTAAGCCATTCATCAAAATCTCTCATCTATCAATGCTCCTTTATAGTAATATCTATTTTATCTTCAGAAAATTTCCAAATTGCCTTACATGGATTGTACGAACCATCCTCAGCAATTAATCCAGATTTCTTATACAAATCTGTTACGCCTGCAAGATATCCTCTATTCTTTGCTACCGTTAATTCTTTAGTTGACAGTCCATTAAATATCACTTTAACTTTATGTGCGTCTTCTGGTAAACGATTTGTAATAGCTTTTGGTAATCTTAATATTCTTGCTCGAATGTCATTAGCCGAAATCTGTTTATCCACAACCAGCTTAATCTCTTCGTTTTCTTCAGCGATTGTTCCATCTTCTTTTACCAAATCATCTGTTTCATCCTTTAGTGCGTCCATTGCATCTTTACTGAATACAGGTGTAAATACAAAACCAATCTCGTTATCAATACAGCTTTCAACAAGTGCTTTTCCATCTATAAGTATTATCGGACGTGATGGATCTGCTTCTATAAATTCTTCTGTCTTTTTTGAGTAACTTGCAGTTGTTATAAATATCCCTTTACTGCCTGATGGCATCACACCTCTAAGTGCCCTAACTTTTTCAATAGGAATCGTAGTTCCTGGTTTATTTCTCTTTGCCTGAACAAAATAATCAACAGCATCCGCCCCATCAAAACCACCAACACCATATCTTACAGCCTCTAAATCAATTCCACCATCTGAAGAACGCTGTGTGACAATAACCTCATCTAAACCAATCTTTTCAAGATACACTTTTAAAAATTCCTCGAATGCATATCCGCTTTCAAAATAGCCATAAAACTGCTCTAAAAATTCATTTATCTTTTCATTAGATATTTCAATATTCTTTCTCACTCGCTAATACCTTCTCCAATCTTCTCTTAGATATCTCTAAGTATTCTTCACTGACATCAATTCCTATAAACTTTCGTCCAAATCTTACTGCCTCCACCCCTGTGGTTCCCGAGCCACAGAATGGATCTAATATAACCTGTCCCTCTTCCGTAGATGCCAATACTATTCTTTCCAGCAAATATTCTGGCTTCTGTGTAGGATGTTTTCCTTCTGTCTTCTCGGATGGCTTTGTCAATGAGCCTGTCCACACATCCTTCATCTGCTTACCACCATTCATTTCTTTCATTTTCTGATAATTAAAAAATTGCCGAGACTTCTTTTCATTTTTCCTAGCCCATAAAATGGTTTCGGTAGAATGTGTGAAGCATCGACATGCTAAGTTTGGTGGTGGATTTGTTTTCTGCCATGTAATATTATTGATTATCTTGAAGCCTTCCTGCTCCAATGCCATACCAATCGAATATATATTGTGTAATGTTCCTGATATCCATATTGTGCCGTTTGGCTTTAGTACTCTCTTACATAACCCAATCCACTTTCTGTTAAACTTATGTTTTTCTTCGACACTGGTTCCGCCTTCTGAAAGCTTATCCCATGAGCCCTTATTTACTGAAACCATCTTTCCGCCCTGGCAGGTAATTCCGTCATTACTTAAAAAATATGGTGGGTCCGCAAATATCATATCTACAGATTCTGGTTTCATTTTTGTTAGAATTTTAAATGAATCACCTACAATCAACCGTGATTCATCAGTCTCAAAGTATAATGGCACTTTTTTAGTAAATAAGTTATCCATTATATGTCTCCTTGTGTCCCCATTTAATAATTGCATATAATCACTTCTTCGCCAACTCGGTTAGAAGCATCTGAATTAATCATACGCTTTACGCTTACAACATCTATCTTATAATCCTTATTTCCATATAACTCATTTATCAACTCCGTATTATGATTTGTAAGCATACAGTAGCAGCCTCTGGCAGTTAATTCATCATAAAGTTTCGCTAATCGCTTGTGACTTTCTATATCAAAACCTTCTTTTGTGTAAGATTCAAAGGATGTAGGATTCAAAGGTGCATACGGACTGTCTATAAATACAAAATCGCCTTTCTTTGCATTCTTACAAGCCTGTTCAAAATCACCATCTATAATAGTTACTCTCCTAAGATACTCTGATGTAGCTATAATAACATCCTCATCAACGGAAACCCTGCGGCTGTTATTATATGGAACATTGAACAATCCCTTGCCATTCACACGATATAATCCATTAAAACAATGCTTATTTATAAATACAAATAATGCTGCCAGCTCTACATCATATTCAGACCGCATAAGCTTGTCATTATAATGTTCTCTGATAGAATAATAATACTTTTTCCCATCTTCCCACATATCATTATCCAGCCTGTTGACCTCTTTCAGAAAAGCATCAGGTTCATTACATATTGTTCTGTATGTGTTAATCAAAGCTTTATTTATATCATTAATCAGAGCATTTGCAGGTAGTAGATCAAATATTACAGCGCCACCACCTACAAACGGCTCATAGTAATCATTATATTTTCCAGGCATTCTTTCTCTTATCTGCGGAATAAGCTGACGTTTTCCTCCAGCCCACTTCACAAATGGAGCGACACTTGAATTACTCATTTTGATTCCTCTTCTCTAGTCACTAAGTGACAAAATCCCATAAATTTATTATACTTGCTAACACAGAAAATAACAATCAAAACTTTCACTCCATGTAAATCCCATATACTTCCATTATTTCTCAAAGACAAATATATACTCATGTGCAAGAAGCAAAAAATTATTATTCTGTTTTTCCCAGTAACCAGTAGATTTACAATTATGCTGTTCTTTTATAATTATTTCTTTGTTGATAAATCCAGCACGCAAAAAACACTCCATCATACTAAACCCTAATGGAACAACTTTTCCACATTTTCTTATATCACCAATCATAACAGCACACATCTTTCCCTTTTTCAACACACGATATGCTTCATATGCCACCTTATCCATTGCATCTATGAATGACTTTACTCCCAACATGGAAATATCCCCTTCTATGCCTTCGCTGTACTTTATGATATCAGCATATGGTGGATGAGTGCAGATAAAATCTATATGAGCATCTTTTATAAAATGCAATTCTGCAGCATTTCCCTCTCGTATATATATTTTTGAACTTGTATCACATTGGAATTGTAAATTTGTTTCTGAAATTGAAACTGACTGCGGATTAATATCTATACCTACCGCATTACGACCTAGTAGTTTTGCCTCAACCAGTGTGGTTCCACTACCCATGAATTGATCTAAAATCCAGTCACCTGGTTTAGAATATCGAAGTATCAGATTTCTTGGTACATATGGTGACCAATTTCCCCGATACTTTCCTGAATGCGTTGCCCAACTTCCTCTGTCTGGAAACGACCAGACTGTTGTTGGTTCAAGCTTGAAATTATTTGGTTGTAAACTTATAAGTCATGCCCCCTTTTCATTTCCATTGGCTGAAGTATTCTGAAACACCCTCGATACCTTTTATCATGAATGCTCTCATAACATCATTTTGAAACTTAATTTTATTTTCATCAGAAAGGTTATTAAAGTCCTGTTGTATCTCTTGAACTTTATGTGCTGTCTCTATTATAAATTTATCATATTCATATTTTTCTTGAAATGAATCCATTGTAATCCCCTCCTTCCATCAATCATATATATAAGTTTACCTCAACTCAGTTAAAAAAGCCATCTCTTTTTTCTTTCACAATAAGTGAATTTTCATCTCGTTCATAGCATGAGATAATATTCACAAATAGTGAAAGAGGTATAGCTATGCATTTTAATAATGATACTGACCTATATCGTACTATAGGTTCAAATATAAAACATTATAGACAACAAGCTAATTTAACACAGATGCAGCTTGCAGAAAAGGCTCAAATCAGTATCAGTTATCTTTCTAAAATTGAAGCTTCTGGTTGTGATAAAAGTCTTTCCATATCTGTACTTAATCAGATTGCAAATGTACTCAATGTTGAAATCAATGACTTTTTTAAGGAGGAGGAGACAAATGCCAAGACAAGCTAATCGCTTTGGCGGCGGAGCTAACACCAATAGAAATGGACTCCATTTCGAACAAACAACATCCCTAAATACAGCATTACAAAATGCCGGATTTATCATTGCCAATCATTTTGAAGTGTATGATAGAAACCAGTTACTAGGTTACTCTATAAATCAAGATGAATTTTCTACAATATTTTTGAGACGAAATGGAATTAATGACCGAGCCATCAACTCCAAACGATGGAAGCCTGATGAAGCTTTTATAAATGAAATTGATAAAACTGTTTACATTATTGAAAAAAAATTTCAGCAAACTAGTGGTTCAGTTGATGAAAAACTCGCAACATTCCCATTCAAAATCAGAGAATATAGACGGCTTTTAGATCCTATTGGTTACGATTTGGTTTATATCTATCTATTGTCATCTGATTGGTTTAATGTTCCCAAATATCAAGATTATTATGATTATATGGATGAACTTGGTTGTCCTCATTACTTTGATAACTTACCATTATATGCTATTGGTCTATAAGCATCGATAGTTATTTTAGAAACTATCATATAGGAGGTGTTTCAATATGGCTATATGTAACAAACAACATCGATATTTGCAAGGTTTTAATGAGCTTCCAGAAGCTCAAGATAATAGAAACGGGGGACGACATATCTGTGCCGCTTGTGCTTATGAAGAGGGACTAAAAGATGCTCTACAAGGCAATTCCCCACAATCAGATCTTTCTCATTTGCCCGATAGTCAAGCCGGTGCTGTACGCCATAAGAGTGCTATTGATGCATATAATCTCGGATATAAATTTGGCAGGGAAATCAGTTCTTAACTAATATTATAAGGTATCTTGAAAATTATATTCAAGATACCTTATTTTTATCTTCCCTCATACACCTCCCACAATCTCTTCTGCTCCGCTCCAATCCTCAATATCTCCTGCAAATCCCTAGCTATAGCCTCAACATTAGCATCCATCTGTTCTACTGTTCCTGTCCTATTACCAGCCTTAATCTCCCACTGCATTAACTCTTTACTATAATATTCCTTAGTACCCACATTCATATATCCATACACCGAATATGAATATCCATTGCTTTTCTCTATGAATACCGGAGCTACTTCGCCCTTAGAAGTTTTCCACCTCATAAGCCTTGGAAACCAGCATAATCCTTCTTTTATCAGTTCCTTAAATGTCTCCAGCAGCTTTCCTATCTCATACAATATTCCTCTGAATGAGTTTCCTGCTTCTATAATCTTATCTGCTTCAACATGATTAGCATATTCTTCTATTGTCGGAGCGAATAATCTGAATGATGATACAAAAGCATTGATCTTACCAAGCAATTCTACTGCTTCATTTGCTTTGTCCGTCACGCTTGCAATCTCTTGTCTTACCGATTGAAGTTCTGAACGCTTTTCATTAAGTTCCTTAGTCTGACTACGCTCCAACTCCTTATAAGCAATTTTTGAAGCAAACAACTTAATATCCGCATCATGCACCTGTTCCTGTACCTGTTCCAAATGCTCTGTTTCCTGTGCCACTTTATATTCCGCAACTGTCAGATCATGATTACGTCCTTTCGACTTTTCCTTTATCTGTTCTCCAAACCAATCATTGACCTCTTTGTTGGCTACCTCCATTAACTCGTCCTGCAGCACTCGCGAAAGCACTTCCTTTGTAAACACCTTCCTCTTTGACACCTGCTTACCAAGACCTTTCTTATATCCATCTGCCACAGGAACTCCGACAATGTGCATATGCGGACTGTCCTCATCAAGATGAACCACAGCATTTGCAACTACAAACTGTGGTAACCGCTTTCTAAGCTCGTCCAGTATTATCTGATATGACAATTTCATATATGACTTTATATCATCAAATTGCTTCCAGAACTCCCTGTCGCCTATTTGAATTATTATTTCAACTGCCATATCCTGTTCCTTACCTGCCACATGTTCAAAATAATCTTCGATTTTCCGGTCTTGTCGTGTCTGCCTTTTATTATATTCTTCTAATGCCTCATCGAATTCTTTATGATATACTGTTTTCACATCATCAATCAGATTTGATGTACCATATATGATGCAGATGTTGTCTTTGCTATAATCTGATGATTTGTATTTTCTCAGGTTATGCTTTGCAACAGCTGCAAGCTTAGATTTCGATGTAATGGCACTTTTCTTATTGCTCACATGAGCTGTATATGAAATATTTCCCATTCGCATCTCCTTATCTGTACTACCTTTTTATCTGTTAAATCTATCGGAGCAGTGCAGTTATCATCTTGGCTCTGCCACAGATGATAACCCCTTAGCAGTTTTGGCAAGCCAAAATTGCAGTGGGCTCTCCGAGGGTTTTATATATTATCTTTACTATTACCAAGAGTTTAATAATCTGTACTTTTTATGATTACAGACTCTAAACTCTTTCCTAGAATTTAGAATCTGCTTTTTCAAACATCCAGATTGTTAAACTCTTTATTCCGGCATTACCCAAGTCCAGTAAATTGTTCCATCTTCTGCCTTTTCTTTATCTGATGTTATACCCAGCTTTTTCTTTGCCGATAAAAGAGTATTTCTCTTAATGCTCCTCTTTGCAGCTTCCATCATTATTTCATTAGATGGAATTACCTTGTTTGAACCAAAGTATTCTTTGATAAAATTCTCCGCAATATCGAGCTTCTTTTTTCCTCTTCCTTCATTGCCGGATAACAGCTCATCTATGGTAATGTCATATGGTCCTATGCATACCATTCCATTATCCTCAGTCATTTCAAATCCTATCGCATCCCCTGCCGGAGCTAATGAAGATTTATCATGTGCCATTATTCTTATATTAGGTTTATCACGAAGCCTTGCCACCAGCAGAACACTTCTGGCAGTTGCCTGTATATCAATAGAACCAAGTCCTCTGTATGTTGATTTGCTGCCAGATGCCTTATTCATATGACCAATAAGAATAATTGCACAATTATGCTTTTCTGCTATTATTCCAAGATGCTTTAGCACCGGTCTTATTTCATTTGCTCTGTGCATATCAACTGTAGCTCCGATATATGCCTGAATCGGATCAAGAATGATTAACCTTGCCCCAGTCTCTATTATTGCCTGCTCCAGCCTATCATCTGTCATTGATAATTCCTTATCTGTCTCATCAATAACCCGAATCATGGAACAATCTGCTCCTGCTTTTTCCAATCTGGGCTTAATCGTATCTTCAATTTCATCTTCTGCTGTCTGATATATGATATGAATAGGTTCATATTCCTTATCATCGTCACATGTGAGCGGCAAGCCCCTACTAAGAGCTGCCGCTAATTTGAGAACCAGAGTTGTCTTTCCTTCTCCCGGATCTCCTTCAATTATTGTTATCTTTCCGTATGGTATATATGGATACCATAGCCATTCCACTTCTTTTGAAACCACATCCTCCATATGGATAAGTTTCAGTTCAACATTCTGTTTTTCAACCATATTCATCCTCCTTGCCATACTGCTTCTTTGTTAAAATATCCTGTTTCTTCCCAAACTTTTTTATCCGGACAATAATAGCTGAATTCATTTGAGCTCCCTACCTTTATTGCCGTTCCAAATTTGAGTAATCCTTGTTGTATTCCCAGCCTTACATACTGTGCGTCCTTCCCTATTGCACTTGCAATCTCTTTTATTGGTACATTTCTCCCTGTAAAAACTGGTAAATCACCCTGATAGATAACTTCTGGCATCTCTACCACCTCCTCTTATTTATAGAGCATTTCTTGCTCTGTTATATTTTGCATTATACAGACCTTTATTTGCTCTGTCAATAGCTTAAAATTTAATGTTGACTATTAAATATTGGTGTGTTACATTTACAATCACAGGAGGTTGAAGCAATGAATACAGGTAAAATTAATACGAACCTTTCGTGGTTTAACCCAGAAAGAACTTGGCGAAGCTTGCGGAATACATGAAGTTGCAATCCGTAAGTATGAGCTTGGAAAGAATCTTCCTAAGCCTGAACAGCTTAGAAAGATTGCAGATGCACTTGGTGTCAATGTTAATTCATTGATGGAATTTGATATCGAGGCTGATGGTGATGTACTACCATTACTATTTGCTATTGATGAAGCATTTGACATTTCTATCAAGGATTTAGACGGAGAGCCCGGCATATTCTTTTCCAATAAGAATCTTGTCCAATTTCTTAAAGACTGGCAGGCTATGAAAGAATTACTTGATAATGGCAGCCAGACACAGGACAATTACGAAATATGGAAGACCATCCGCCCAAGTGTGACAAAGGTAACCCACGAATAACAATCATTTTATCCGTTTGCTATCAGCTTTCTATTAAATAGCAAAAGGATGGTGCTTATGAAGTTACCCAACGGATACGGAAGCGTTGTAAAACTTTCCGGCAAAAGAAGACGACCTTATCAAGTGAGAAAGACTGTAGGCTGGCACTATGATAAGGTAAAAGACAAACAGGTTCAGGATATGATTACAATTGGATATGCAGCTACCAGAGCTGAAGGCTTGCAAATGCTTGCTGATTACAATAATAATCCATTTGATACAAAGGCTGCTAAGATGACATTTTCAGATGTCTATGAAGAATGGTCAAAGCGTAAGTTTCCTACTATATCTGAATCTAATGTAAAAGGATACGCAGCATCCTATAAATCCTGTGAATCTCTTTACAACAAAGTTTTCAAGGATATTAAATTAGTTGATTTACAGACTGTTATTGATACCTGCGGTAAGAATTTTCCTACTCTCAAGAAAATCAAAGTCCTGTTTAACCAGCTATTTGATTATGCTTTGAAAAATGATATTTGCAACAAAGATTATTCAAACTTCGTTGATATTATTCAATACAAGGATCGTAACCCTAACAAGTACGATAGAAACAAGTTTGAGAAAAATGAAATTGATATTATCTGGGAACAAAAGGAAGATAAATATTATCAGATAGTATTAATGCTCCTATATAGCGGAGTCCGTATCTCTGAAATGCTTGATTTGAAGAAAGAGAATGTTCATCTGGATGAACAGTATTTTGATGTTATCAGTAGTAAAACAGAGAATGGTATCAGAAAAGTTCCAATAGCAGACAAGGTTCTGCCATATTACAAAGCTTGGTATGAATCCTGCCCTGAATGTGAATATTTACTTCATACAGAAGCTGGAAAACATTTTGAATACCGAAACTACTACGATAGCTATTTCAAGCCATTGATGGAACAGCTAGGTATTAATCGTACACCTCACTGCTGCAGACATACATGCATCTCAATGTTAGCAGAAGCTGGTATTAACCAGACGATTATCAAAAAGATTGCGGGGCACTCAGGTGCAATGACACTCACTGAGAAAGTGTATACCCACTTTGATATAAAGGAGCTTGTAGATGCGATTAATAAGATTTAAACAAAGAAAAGGACATTCCCCAGTATCTCTACTGAAAAATGTCCTATACATATCAATATCTTTGTTGCATACCTGCTGCATATGTGTTGCATTCGATGTAAATTCCAGCACATCTGACGGCATTCCACAACTTCTGTAACCCTTGAAAAATGGGCTTTTCTTGATATCTTCGTTCTTGAAAGATTATCTCTTTGAGAACTGAGGAGCACGACGAGCTGCCTTTAAACCGTACTTCTTTCTTTCCTTCATTCTTGGATCTCTTGTTAAGAAACCAGCCTTCTTAAGTGATGGACGATATTCGTCTGAATCAACCTGAAGAAGAGCTCTTGAGATACCGTGTCTGATAGCACCAGCCTGACCTGTGTATCCGCCACCGTGTACGTTAACGATTACATCATACTTATCAGCTGTTTCTGTAAGTACTAATGGCTGCTTAACTACAACCTTAAGTGTTTCAAGACCGAAATACTCATCAAGTGATCTCTTATTTATTGTAATATTACCATTACCTGGTACTAAATATACTCTAGCAATACTGCTTTTTCTTCTACCTGTTCCGTAGAACTTTCCGTTTGCTTTCTTAGCCACTGTTAATTCCTCCTTATGATATGTCCTTTAATTAAAACTTTAAAACTTCTGGCTTCTGAGCTGCCTGTTCATGATCTGGACCAGCATATACGTGAAGCTTTGTGTACATCTGTCTTCCTAAAGGTCCCTTTGGAAGCATACCCTTAACAGCAAGTTCGATAACTCTTTTAGGATGCTTTTCCATCATTTCCTTAAGAGTTGTTTCTTTCATACCACCAACATACTCTGAGTGATTGTAGTAAACCTTCTGATCTAACTTCTTACCTGTAACCTTAACCTTAGAAGCGTTGATTACGATAACATTATCACCACAGTCAAGGAATGGTGTATAAGTAGGCTTGTTCTTACCTCTTAATACAGCAGCAACCTGTGATGCTAAACGACCTAATGTATAATCTGCAGCATCTACAACATACCATTTTCTTTCGATGTTAGATGCACTAGCCATATAAGTACTCATTAGTTTTCCTCCTAAATATTGCTTAAATGCATAATTAATTGTTCTGAATATAATTAATGTTAATATATATTAAATGCTTCTCCGGGGCATATGGTGAAACACCTAATTCGAATTAACCAAACAGGGCGCACTTATCACGCCACATTTAAGAATTATATAACACTGAACCGCGTGTGTCAATGATAAAATCTATTTTTATTGTATAATTTTAGCCTGTAATTTCAACTGGTTATCCACAGCCTATCTATTGGGTGTTTCTTTTATTCACACATAAGGTTATCGTATCCACATTAAATAACTATTTATTTCTGCTTCTAAACCATTTACTTTTTCTATATACTGATTACGTCTATTTTTCATTAAATCGCTTAATACATCATCTAACACTTTCCTTTATACTTTCTTTTCTAGCTGCTAATTATGTTTATTTATTCCTCGAATGCTTACTTAATATATACTCCAACACTTTCTTTATTCTATATGCTAAATATGTCTCCTTATCAGCCTTCTTCCTCAAGATAATCTATCTTCATAAGTGTCAAGCCCTGTGGTGGTGCCGTCTGGCCCGCCTGTGTCCTATCACAGGCGTTAAGCATATATTGGACATATTCTGGTTCGAACCTGCCCTTTCCAACCTGTATAAGCGTTCCAGCTATTATCCTGACCATATTATAAAGGAATCCATTACCAGTTATTGTTATATGTATTTCATCATCCTTTTTGTCTACATCAAGTGAATATACCTTCCTTACTGTTGATTCTGCCTGCGTTCTGACACAGCAGAAGCTCTTAAAGTCATGCTCTCCTATAAGATATCCGGCAGCTTTCTTCATTCTGTCTATATCTATATTACCCGCTACATTCCAGGTATAATTTCTTTTCTGTGGTATTCCGAATTCGGTATTTAATATCCTGTAGCAATATGTTTTCTTTGTGTCACAATGTCTTGGATGAAAGTCTGCATTAACTTCATCGGATTCCTGCACAATAACATCATCAGGAAGGTACCTGTTAAGTGCATACGTGAATCTGTCTGCCGGTATACTTGAAGCTGTATCGAACACTGCTACATTTCCCATAGCATGAACCCCAGCATCTGTACGGCTTGCACCTATTACATGTATATGTTCTCCTGTAAGCTGATGTATTGCGTCATCTAAGACCTTCTCTATAGTTATGGCAGATGACTGTATCTGCCAGCCTGAATAATTCGTTCCGTCATATGCTACCCTCAGCCTTATTCTTCTCATTCTAATCCTCATTTCTGCTATAACCTTATATGAATGTCTAAAGCGATTTCCAGCACTTATTAATACGCATCCTTAATTCCGTTGATATGCTGTTGAGGTTAATTCTAAGCGATTTCTAACATCTATTAATACATCCTGCTTGTATAAAAGATAAAACAAACCATTAAACAAATATTTTAATAAGAATTAACACTCCAAGGTATGCAAACATACACAAATATGCTATCTTATCCCTTTTAGCATACTTAAGTGGCTTCATTTTAGTCCTGCCCTCTGAACCATGGTAGCATCTTGCTTCCATCGCCATAGCAAGCTCATTTGCCCTTCTGAATGCTGAAACAAAAAGTGGAACAAGAATCGGCACCATAGCTTTAGCTCTTTTTATAATATTTCCATTTTCAAAGTCTGCGCCTCTTGCCATCTGTGCCTTCATTATTTTATCCGTTTCTTCCACAAGAATAGGAATAAATCTTAATGCTATTGACATCATCATCGCTATCTCGTGTACTGGAACTTTTATATATTTAAGAAATCCTAAGCCCTTTTCAAGGCCGTCAGTCAGATTATTAGGTGTTGTTGTCAGGGTCATAAGTGATGTGCCTAATATAAGGTACACAAGACGTACGACCATAAATATAGCGGTCTTAAGACCTTCGTATGTTATAGTCAGCTTCCATATCTGGATAAGTGTTTCGCCTGGTGTTAAAAACAGGTTAAATACCGCACTGATTATAATTAGAATCACTATTGACTTAAGGCCTCTTACCATGAATTTAAGAGGTATCTTTGATATAGCTATAACCGCTGCAAGTGCAACTGTTACAAATGCATATATCCATATATTCATTCCTAAAAATAATGAAATTATAAAAACTAATGTACCCATAAGCTTTACTCTTGGGTCAAGTCTGTGAATAATTGATTCTGCCTGATAATATTGTCCTATTGTTATATCTTTAATCATATCTTTCCAATCCTGTGCCTGTGCACATTTTCTACATTTCACTCCTGTACATTATACAGGTTATGCTTGTATCTGTTTATCTGTTATTAATAACATTAAAATGCTTCAATATATTATCCCTTGCTTCTTCAACTGTAATCGCATCAGGATTAACATCTATCCCAGCCGCAATAAGGTCATTCATAATATAAGTAACCTGTGGAGCTGCAAGTCCTATATGTTCAAGCTCTTTATGATGTGCAAACACATTCCTTGGTGTATCATCATATTTAAGCACTCCATCATCCATAACCATGATTCTGCTTACATATCTTGCAACATCTTCCATACTATGCGAAACCAGAATTACTGTAATTCCAGTTTCCTCCCTCAGCTGCTTTATACATTCAAGAATGTCATCTCTGCCCTTTGGATCTAGTCCTGCCGTTGGTTCATCAAGTATAAGCACCTGTGGTTTCATGGCAAGTACACCTGCTATTGCAACTCTTCTTTTCTGACCGCCTGATAAGTCAAATGGAGACTGATAATACAGATTTTCGTCCAATCCCACCTGTTTCAGGCTCTCGAAAGCCCTTATCTCATATTCCTGTCTGGATAAGCCCAGATTCTTAGGTCCAAAGCATACATCCTTAAATATATCTGTTTCGAATAACTGATGCTCTGGATACTGGAATACCAGTCCAACATTTTTTCTTAATTCACGCATATCATACCCTGCTTCATATATATCCTTACCATTGTAATATATATGTCCTGATGTAGCCTTTAAAAGACCGTTCAGATGCTGAATCAATGTCGATTTACCTGAGCCGGTATGTCCTATAAGACCTATAAACTCTCCATCCTCTATTGCAAATGATACATTGTCCAGAGCTTTTCTTTCAAAGCCTGTTCCCACCTCATATACATGGCTAATTTTATCAACTATTATTGACATTCTACTTCCTCATTTCTGTGTGTATGCTGTATATAATACAGTCACGCCACTTGAATTTATTATCTAACTAAATATGTTTAAATCTACCTAAAATCAAACCGTAATAATCACCAACCTATATTCGTCAGATGTTTCATCATTTATCTGTCTTTAATAAATCGAGTCTTTTTATCTCTTCAACAAGCTCTTCGTTTCTTATAATACCATCTTTAACAGGAAGTCCCTCTTTTTTTAATTCATATGCAAGCTCTGTTACCTGTGGAACATCAAGTCTTAATTCCTTTAGTTTATCAACCTGCGAAAATATCTGTCTAGGTGTTCCTTCCATAACAACCTTTCCATTATCCATAACAAAAACATGGTCTGCGTCTATAACCTCTTCCATATAATGTGTTATAAGAATTATGGTTACACCTTCTTTTTTATTGAGCTCGTGCAGAACATGTATTACTTCTTTTCTTCCAAGCGGATCAAGCATAGCTGTTGGTTCATCTAGCACTATGCACTTAGGTTTCATAGCAACTATTCCAGCTATAGCTACCCTCTGCTTCTGACCACCTGACAGCTTGTTAGGCGATGCATTCCTGAACTTATACATACCTACCGCTTTAAGGCTCTTTTCTACTCTTTCCCAGATTTCCTCCGTTGGAACACCTATATTTTCTGGACCGAAACCTACCTCCTCATCTACAAGTGTACCTACTATCTGGTTGTCCGGATTCTGAAATACCATACCAGCAGTCTGTCTGACCTTAAGTGTATTATCTGCATTCTTTGTATCCATTCCATCCACATATACAGTGCCCTCTGTTGGCATAACAAGTGCATTAAGATGCTTTGCAAATGTTGATTTACCAGAACCATTATGTCCTAATACTGCCACAAAATCTCCTGCTTTGATATCTATATTAACGTTGTCAACTGCTGTTGTAATGCCTTCAACGTTTCCTTCTTCATCACGTCTTATATATTCAAATGTTAAATCCTTAGCCTGTACTATTCCCACTATTTTCTCCAATTCCTGATTCATACATTCTGTTAATCCATACAATATCTTTATATAACAAAACAGCGGATAAGAATTACTTCTTACCCGCCTTAAAAGCACTTGATTAAACTAATTCAAGAAGTACTTCCATTGCTGCATCACCTTTTCTTAAGCCAATCTTAACGATTCTTGTATAGCCACCCTTACGGTCAGCATACTTTGGAGCGATTTCGTCGAATAACTTGTTTGTAAGGTCAACAGTCTTTGTGTTCTTCTTCTTTCCAGCAGCATCTGCAGGAACCTCAGTTATCTTGTAAAGAACCTTGTCCATCTGCTTTCTAGCATGAAGCTTTGAAGGAAGATCCTTCTTGATTTCCTTTTCTACTGTTTCATATACAGTAACCTTCTTGCCATCTACAACTTCCTTAACTCTCTTACCTTCAGCATCCTTCTTTGCAACCTTAGCAGATACTGTAACTGTTTCGTAGTTGTCCTTTTCCTTAACTGCAAGTGTGATAAGCTTTTCTGCCTGCTTACGAACTTCCTTAGCTCTTGCTTCTGTTGTAACAATCTTACCATTCTCGATTAAAGCTGTTACCTGGCTTCTTAATAAAGCCTTTCTCTGGCTTGATGTTCTACCAAGCTTTCTATACTTTGCCATTGATTTAACCTCCATTTGTAACGTCTATACACGCGCATATGGTCTTACTGTATAAATGTTTTTTCTACAAATTCTAATATTACGCTTTAATTGTTTCTATATATTAATCTTCGCTTGATCTAAGATGAAGATTTAACTGCTTAAGCTTTAAAAGAACCTCATCTAATGACTTCTTACCAAGATTTCTAACCTTTATCATATCATCTGGAGTCTTGTTGCAGAGTTCTTCAACTGTATTGATACCTGCTCTTCTAAGACAGTTAGATGAACGAACTGATAATTCAAGGTCTTCAATGCTCATTGAAAGAGCCTTTGTTGATTCATCAACTGGCTGTTCTGCCATAATTTCTGCATTAGCAGCATTTTCTGAAAGATTGATGAATCCTTTAAGATGTTCACTAAGAACCTTAGCTGCAAGGCTTAAAGCCTCATCTGGAGCTGTTGTTCCGTTAGTGAATATATCAAGTGTAAGTTTGTCAAAATCTGTATCCTGACCAACTCGTGTATTCTGAACAGCCATATTAACTCTCTCTACTGGTGTGTAGATTGAATCTACAGCGATAACGCCAACTGGCTGGTCTTCCTTCTTATTCTTCTCTGAACTTACATAACCACGTCCGTTAGTAATTGTAAGTTCCATAACTAACTTGCTATCAGCACTGTTAAGATGTGCTATAACAAGATCTGGGTTAATAATTTCTATATCAGGATCAACCTGAATATCAGATGCTCTTACTACACCCTCGCCCACGAAATCGATATGTGCTTCCTTAGGCTCAACGGAATTACCATTGTTCTTGATTGATAACTGCTTGATGTTCATCACTATCTCAGTAACATCTTCCTTAACACCAGGAATTGAGCTGAATTCATGAAGTACACCATCAATCTTGATACTGCTTACTGCTGTACCAACTAATGATGAAAGCATAATTCTTCTCAAAGAATTACCAAGCGTAAGTCCATAACCTCTTTCGAGAGGTTCAACGACAAATCTTCCATACTTTCCATCTTCTGACTGTTCAGTCATCTCAATCTTTGGCATCTTGAAATTAAAATCTGCATCAACCATGTATAGCCCCTCCTTTTATGGGTTTTAATAAGTTTATTCCTTCTATCCATAAGACAACAGAACGCATATATAGCATTCTGTTGTCTTATATAAACGTATCTGTCCACAAGCAACCTGCAAACTGAAACGTCTAAACATTTAATTAATGGATTACTTAGAATATAACTCGACGATAAGCATCTCATTTACAGGAACATCAATTGCTTCTCTTGTAGGTAAAGACTTAACTGTACCCTTAAGAGCCTCTCTGTCTGACTCTAACCACTCTGGAACTAATCTTCCGTTAGTAGCTTCAAGTACTTCCTTATATCTTGCACAAGACTTTGACTTTTCTCTGATTTCAATAACATCTCCAGCCTTAACTAAGTATGAAGGGATGTTTACGCGCTTGCCGTTAACAAGTACATGCTTGTGATCTACGATCTGTCTTGCTTCTTTTCTTGTTCTTGCAAAACCTAATCTGAAGATAACATTATCAAGTCTGAGTTCAAGAGTAACCATAAGGTTTTCACCAGTCATACCCTTCTGCTTCTCAGCCTTCTTATAGTAATTAAGGAAAGGCTTCTCTAATACGCCGTAGATAAACTTAGCCTTCTGCTTTTCGCGAAGCTGCATACCATACTCGCTAATCTTTCTACCAGCATTCTTAGCCTTTCTGTTAGACTTTTTATCTATTCCTAAATATAAAGGATCTAAATCAAGAGATCTGCATCTCTTGAGCACAGGTGTTCTATTAACTGCCATTGTAATCTTACCTCCCTAAATTAAACTCTTCTACGCTTTGGTGGACGACAACCGTTATGTGGAACTGGTGTAACATCCTTGATACTTGTAACTTCAAGACCAGCTGCTGAAAGTGCTCTGATAGCTGCTTC
>OHCE01000389.1_pt1 | contig 23575 bp, 18 predicted proteins | sample 1577571 | NCBI WGS metagenome assembly OHCE01 (sample SAMEA3879505, study PRJEB24766) | human gut metagenome | biome: human-associated habitat; feature: feces | place: USA | collected 1985/1987 | reverse complement strand
ACATGAAGAGCAAAATTTAATGTTTCTTTAACATTGATTTTGCCTTTATTGATAATAAAATCACGGTATGTATCATTACCAACTTTTCGATCTGCACCAGTAGGAGCAGCAAGTGATGCCTGATCGCCTGCATTTGTACCAATATTATTAGCTAAAGTAAGTTCCTGACCAATTTTAGTATAAGCTGTTTCTTTAGTGATTACAGTTACATCAGTATCACTTATTCCATCGTTTGCTTTACCACCATTGCTGCCATTATCTACAAATGATGTATAGGTTTTTCCTTTGTAGAGAACTGTACTTGTATCGCCGACTTTCTTCTTGATTGCTTCAATATCGAGAAGATTTTTATCTTCATTTGCACTGTTGGCATCAGCAGCAACCGTATACTGTACACCGTCAACAGTAATCAATTCGCCAGCTTTAGCACCACCAATGGAACCAGTTACATTGGCTTTACTTGTTGTACCAATGGTATATTTTGTACCACCAATAGAAATAGTATCACCAAGTTTCAATTCTTTAATTGAAAACGTTGCAGATGTTGCACCTTCTCTAAGTGTTCCTTCAATACCAGCATCTTTAGCGCTAACATATTTTTTTACAGTATCTGTATCACCTTTTAACAGATATGTCTCATTAAATTTTGTTGTTTCAGCAACACGGTCGATTTCTGTTAACAGCTGATCAACTTCGTCCTGCACTGTCTGTCTGTCATCCAAAGACATTGTACCATTTGAAGCCTTAACTGCCAGTTCGTTCATTCTCTGTAACATATCGGTAACTTCCTGAAGAGCACCTTCTGCTGTCTGTACAGCGCTGATACCGTCTTCTGCATTGGAAGAAGCCTTTGTCAAACCACGGATCTGCTTTCTCATCTTTTCAGAAATAGATAATCCTGCTGCATCATCTGCTGCACGGTTAATCTTATAACCTGAAGATAACTTCTCAGCTGACTTAGACTGAGCTGAAGTTGTTACATTAAGCATTCTGTTAGCATTCATTGCTGTTAAATTGTGTTGTATTACCATAATACATACCTCCGTGTAAATAAAATATTTGTCAGAGGGGAATCCGTTCCCCTTATGAAAGATATATAATAAGCAGTGTTACCATGCTAACCATGCGTATTATCATTAGATTTGCGTGCCTGCTTATCTTCTTTGATAAGACGGCGTATCTTGTTTAGTGTTTCAGGTGAAAGTCCCTGTTCAGCGTAGTAAGGTGATATGAATCTTGAAGTTTTCTTATCAGAATCAGAGCTGTTTGCACTGTTTCTTGCAAGAACCTTGCTTCGTACGATATTGAGCTCTCTTGGTGCATCTATGAGAAGGTGGATATTACCTTCTGAACCACCTGAGTATATGACCCTTACGTCATCACCGATGTTGATGAATTCGCCGGGTTTGATAGTGAGTTTTAACACATTAACCTCCTTGTCTATGCAACAAACTGTTTCAAAATGTTGCATCCCAAAACATATAGATGGAGGTAATAACATATGAGTACATCCCAGCCTATAAGGAGTACAGATGAACTGGAGGCATTCAGACGATTCTATCTGGATGAAGAGCCTAACTTGAGAAACTATGCAATGATATGTATGGGAGTGAATACTGCATTAAGAATAAGTGACCTGTTAGAGTTAAAATGGGGAGAAGTATATGATTTTAATGAACAGTGTTTCAAAAGACATATGGTAATATGCGAAAGAAAAACAGGAAAAGAATCAAGAATTGCAATTAATGGCAGCACTAAAAAAGGACTTTTGACATATATGGACACGTTAGATGGTGTTAAAAAAGGTGACTATATATTTACAGGTAGATATGCAGGAACACATCTTAGCCGTTCGCAGGCGTTCAGAATCATAAAGCATGCTGCGTATTCACTTAATATGGAGAGGGGCATAAGCTGTCATTCCATGAGAAAAACATTCGGATATTATGCGTGGAAATGTGGAACACCACCGGCAATGCTCATGGAGATATATAATCATTCATCGTATGAGATAACGAAAAGGTATCTTGGTATTAAGCAGGATGATAAAGATTCTGTGTTTCTTAAGGTTAATCTGTAAGGACAGGATTAATATATAAAACAACATAAACGATAAGCGTATTGATTTGCTGTTTTAATGTTATAGAAAATTTATATAGAATTTTATTAAGAAACCTGCTAAAGTGTTGAGGGAATATGACGATATATTAATCGTAATTAAGAATATGAACTAATAAGAATTTATATTGGGATGCAACATTTTGAAACAAATTGTTGCATCCTTTTTGTATATTAGTATATGAAGTTAATGGGGATAATATGATGTGCAGAAGCTTTACATAAAATACCAAATCAGAAAATATCAGATTTTTCATTCTAATTAAATAACACCCCCCGGAATACATCAAATCAAATGACTTAATCATTGCATTCCGGGGGTGCATTATTTTTAATAATTAGTTATTGTTTTCTGTTGGCTTGTCAACAATCTTAAGTATGATAGATTCAGCCCTGTTAGAAGATGATCTTTCGACGAACAGCCATACATTATCTATAGTAAGCTTATCACCTGCTTTAGGTATGCGGTCAAGCTTTTCTGATATGAATCCGCCTAGTGAATCGTTATCCTCTGAATAAAGTTTTGTTCCTAGTTCATCATTTATGTCATCAAGCTTACATGAGGCGTTTATACGGTAAGTGTTTTCACGGATCTTAGTCATGTCATCCTTTTCGTCAGTATCATATTCATCACGTATTTCACCAACGATTTCCTCTAACAGATCCTCAGTTGTTATCATACCGGCTGTCTGACCATATTCATCCAGCACAATAGCTATGCTGTAACGCTTAAGCTGCATTTCTTTAAACAGCTCAGAAGTGTTCTTATGTTCATATGTAAAGAAAGGCTCACGCATAATCTTCCTTATATTAAATGAATCATCAACGTTAGTAACTATAAGATCTTTTATATTAAGTGTACCTATAACATTGTCAGTATCATTTTCATATATAGGAATACGTGTATACATAGTACTCTTAAAAAGAGTGATGATGTCATCATATGATGAGTTAACATCAGCGACTGTCATATCTATACGAGGTATCATGACATCCTTTACCGAAGTATCACCAAAATCGAAAAGGTTGTCAATAATCTGTCGTTCGTCTTTTTCTATGATACCCTCTTCATGGCTTACCTTAACTATTGTACGAAGCTCTTCTTCTGTTATAGTGTTGGATTTATCTTTGGAGCTAGTTCCAAAGAGCTTTAATACTATGCCTGCAAGATGGTCAACTATAAAAATAACAGGTGTCAGTATAATCATAAGTCCATATATAACAGGCGCATATAATAATACAAGCTTAGTGTTAAACTTTGAAGCAAGATTCTTAGGGGTTATCTCTCCGAATATAAGAACGAACAGAGTAAGAACACCAGTTGCAATACCAGTAGCATAGCTGCCCCAGACATTAATAGTAAATGTTGTTGCAAGAGCAGAACATGATATGTTAACTATGTTGTTACCAATAAGTACAGCACTTAACATCTTGCCTGAATTGTCGATAATCTTAGCTACTAAAGCAGCATGTCTGTTACCTTCGTCCATAAGCGAGCGGATCTTTATACGGCTTACCGTCATAAATGCGGTTTCAGCAGATGAAAAGAAAGCTGAAAGAAATAATAAAATAATAATAGTTATAAGTTGAATATAACTGTCAGTGTCCAAGGAAATATTCCTCCAATCCTTAATAAAAATATAGTAAACACATTTAAGTGTTATATTTCAACATTTTACAGTATCAGTAAAGGACTGTCAAGTAGCTGGAGGCTCTGCATATAATTAGGTTTTAATGAAAAATTGGAATAAAGGATAAGATAAATATAAGACAAAAGATAGTATACGAATGAGATTTCCTACATATTTATATAGAGAACAAAGAATGTATGACTATTAAGTCAGAGGAATGTATGAAAAAGTTATCTATTATATTAAAAACGCTTATAGCAGGATATATTATAACAGTTCTAGCCCTGCTTGTGCTTGCTTTCTGCCTGTATAAGTTCAGGGTGTCTGGTAATGTGATATCTATAGGGATTTATGTTACTTATGGGTTATCAGCTTTATGCGGAGGTCTCATTCTTGGAAAAGGCATGCAGCATAGCCGCCTTGTGTGGGGAGTACTGTATGGAATAATATATTTTCTTATATTATGTGTTGTTTCAATAATATTAAGCAGAGGAATATCATCAATAGATATGTCACAGATGGTTAAAGGCGCGATAGTATGCATACTTTGCGGTGCAATTGGAGGGATTGTATCTTAAATATGATTTTATAACGTGAATCTGAAATAAGAATCAGCGATAAGAATCTGCAATAAGAATCAGGATGTAAATTGAAGTATAGATTAAAATGAAAATTAGAATAAAAATTTTAAATAAAAAAAGGAAATAAGGTATCTGTGTTTAATACATTAAAAGTAGGCAGTTTTTGAATACATATTGAATACATAGGGAAAGAAGAGTTAATATGCCAATATATTCAAGTGAAGTAATAGAGGAAGTTGTATCGCGTAACGATATAGTAGATGTTATTTCCGGTTATATAAAGCTTAAGAAAAGTGGCAGTTCCTACGTAGGGCTATGTCCGTTTCATAACGAGAAGTCACCTTCTTTTTCTGTATCAGGAACAAAACAGATGTATCACTGTTTTGGATGCGGAGTCGGAGGCAATGTTATAACATTTGTTATGGAATATGAGAATTATACGTTTCCAGAGGCAGTAAAAATGCTGGCTGACAGGGCAGGTATAGCTCTACCTGTGATGGAATATTCAGGTGAAGACAGACGAGAACGGGATATTAAAACAAAGCTGTTAGAGATTAACAAGATAGCAGCAACATTTTACTATCATCAGTTAAAATCACCAGCAGGACAGAGTGGGTTGGATTATCTGAAAAAAAGACAGCTTTCAGACAAAACTATAAACACATTTGGCCTTGGATATGCGCCACAGCTTACAGGTGATTTATATAGAATGCTAAAGGAAAAAGGGTATGATGATGAGCTCTTAAAAGAGTCAGGTCTGTTCACTTATGAAAAGGGAATAAGGGAAAAGTTCTGGAACAGGGTAATATTTCCAATCATGGATATTAACAATAAGGTTATAGGTTTTGGTGGCCGTGTTATGGGAGATGGAAAGCCAAAGTACCTGAATTCTCCGGAAACAAAGCTTTTTGATAAAAGTAAGAATCTTTATGGACTTAATGTTGCAAGAAGTTCAAGAAAGAATAATCTTATAATATGTGAAGGCTATATGGATGTTATATCTATGCATCAGGCAGGCTTTAATCAGGCGGTAGCATCGCTTGGTACAGCACTCACACCTGGACATGCCCGTCTTATGAAAAGATATACAGATAATGTCCTTATAACTTATGATAGCGATGAAGCAGGGGTAAAGGCAGCTTTAAGAGCCATACCTATATTAAAAGAAGCAGGACTTTCTACTAAGGTTATTAATATGAGGCCATATAAGGATCCGGATGAGTTTATCAAGGCATTAGGAACTGAAGCATTTCAGGAGCGTATAGATAAAGCAGAAAACAGCTTTATGTATGAAATCGGTATTATAGAGAAGAATTATAACAGAAGTGACCCGGAGAGTGAGACAGCATTTGAAAGAGAAGTTGCTAATAAGCTTGTACAGTTTAGTGAGAAACTTGAAAGAGATAACTATATGAAAGCTGTCTGCCGTCAGTTTATGATACCAGAGGATGGTATGCGTGAAATGGTTATAAGGATAGGAAGCCAAGGCGGAATAATACCAAGACAGACACAGCCTGTCAGACGGATGGAACCGGCAAGAAAGAAAAAGGAAGATGGAATAAGGCAGGCAGAGAAGATTCTGCTTACGTGGATGATTGAGGATGGTGATATATATGATAAAGTCAGTGAATATATACAACCAGATGATTTTATAGATCCATTGTTTAAAGATGTTGCATCAAAGGTATATGAACAATATGAAACTGGAAGTGTTAATCCGGCAGCGATTATTGGCTCATATAGCGATGGTGATATGCATAGTGAGATAGCGGCGATGTTCAGCGCTGAATTAAGCGAGTCGCTTAGTAAGTCAGAAAGAGAAAAAACACTTAATGATACAGTACTAAGGGTTAAGAAGAGCAGCCTTGATTATAAGCTTGAACATGCAGCAGATGCAAAGACTATGCAGGATATCATAGGCAGACAGATGAAGTTAAATAATATTCACATTAGTTTATAATACATGCGAAAGGTGGACCATTGTAATGGCAGTAAAGAAGGAAAACTTAAACGAGGAAGAATTAAAGGAAACTAAGAAGACAACTAAAAAGAAAGCTGATGAAGCTGTGGCAGCAAAGAAACCTAAGAAGTCAAAGAAGGAGGAAGCTGCACAGCCAGAGCTTTCAGAAGAGGAACAGGCAAGAATTATACAGGAAAAATTCATGGAAAAGTGCAGGGGGATTCTTGCTATAGCCAGAAAGAAAAAGAATGTCCTTGATTATAAGGAGATTATGGATTATTTCCAGGATACAGATTTTGAAGCTGATAAGATGGAAAAGGTGTTCGAGTTTCTTGAAGGCTGCAATATAGATGTCAAGATGAATGATGATGATGGAGATGTAGAAGATGATATTATTCTTTCGGATGAAGATGATATCGATATAGAAAAGATAGATCTTTCTGTACCAGATGGAATCGGACTTGAAGATCCTGTAAGAATGTATCTGAAGGAAATAGGTAAGGTGCCTCTTCTTAGTGCAGAAGAAGAAATAGAATATGCACAGAGAATGGAAGAGGGTGACGAGGAAGCCAAGAAGAGACTTGCGGAAGCCAACTTACGTCTTGCATGCAGTTCCTTGATCTTATCCAGGAGGGTAACTTAGGTCTTATCAAGGCTGTTGAAAAGTTTGATTACCGTAAGGGATATAAGTTCTCAACATATGCAACATGGTGGATAAGACAGGCTATTACAAGAGCTATAGCTGATCAGGCACGTACTATACGTATACCTGTTCATATGGTAGAAACTATCAACAAGCTTGTAAGGGTACAAAGACAGCTTTTACAGGAGTTAGGAAGAGAACCATCTCCAGAAGAAATAGCAGAGACTATGGATATTCCGGTTGAAAGAGTAAGAGAAATCCAGAAGATATCACAGGAGCCTGTATCGCTTGAAACACCTATAGGTGAAGAGGAAGACAGCCATCTTGGAGATTTTATACAGGATGACAATGTGCCTGTACCAGCAGAAGCAGCAGCATCTACTCTTCTTAAGGAACAGCTTGTAGAGGTGCTTGGAACACTTACAGAAAGAGAACAGAAGGTGTTAAGACTTCGTTTTGGCATGGATGATGGAAGAGCAAGAACTCTTGAAGAGGTTGGTAAGGAATTCAACGTAACAAGAGAGCGTATCAGACAGATTGAAGCCAAGGCATTAAGGAAGCTTAGACATCCAAGCAGAAGCCGTAAGCTTAAGGATTATCTTGACTAATCAATGTCCAGAAATAATATTTAAGGATAGAAATCAATAATAAAACTAAGAATATAGATTTCTATTTATGATTGTGTCAGGATAAAGGATGATTTAATATAGTATAATAAATCAACAGGAAAAATGTATGAACAATATTATTAATATATCGGAAAGACTGAAATGTGTTGCAGGTCTTGTTAATAAAGGTGCAAGGGTGGCTGACATTGGCACGGATCACGCATATCTTCCTATATATCTTGTGCAGAACGGGATAAGTAATAAAGTATATGCGTGTGATGTACGAAAAGAACCATTAAGGCGTGCAAAGCTTCACATTGATGAATATGGTCTTTCAGATAAGATAACTACACAGCTTTGTGATGGACTCAAAGGGATTAATAAAGGCGATGTTGATACAGTAACAATATGCGGCATGGGTGGAAAGCTCATGAAGAATATATTAAAAGCAGGTATAGACAAGCTGGGGGATAATACACAGCTTGTCTTATCTGCACAGTCAGAACTAAGGGATTTTAGAAAATACCTTCTAGAAACAGGCATATATATTAAGTCAGAACATATGCTTTTAGAAGATGGAAAATATTATTTTATATTTGACTGTGTATACAACACACAAGATGAATATTATCTAAATGTAACTAATATTCAACAAAATAACATTTATGAACATGCAGCTGTTGCAGGAGATATTCATAACAATAATATTCATAACAATGATAGTCACATGGAAGATTATGACAAGGAAGATAATGATAAGAAAAAGATAACAGCCTACGCAGAGGAAGAATTAAGATATGGAAGATATCTTTTGGATAATAAGTCAGAGGTGCTTTACGAATATCTTAATAAGGAACTGACAAGCTGTAACAATATTAGAAATAGTCTTATTAATAATAAGGAACAGTCAATATCGATAGAGAGCAGAATACATGCTATAGATGAAGATATTGATGTTATTAATAAGGCATTAGGAAGATGGAAGGAGTAATAATAATGCTTTTATCGCAGATGGCAGCAGATGCTGCAAAGGATTACAAGTATGATATTATTCTTGCCAATGTAAATGGCAGGCTTACAGAGATATCAGATATGGATATAACTGATGAAAAAGTGGAATTCATTACAGTAGGAGAGGCAGTGGGAAATGAGGCATATAAAAGAAGTGTTCTTCTTTTAATGCTAAATGCAATACATAAGCTTGATACAGATAATAGAATTAAGAGAGTTACTGTTGAGTTCTCGCTTAGTAAAGGTCTTTATTGTGATATAAAAGGAGATTTTGTAATCACACAAGAATTTCTTAATGATGTGAAAGAACTTATGAGAGCCGATGTTAAGAAAAATCTGCCTATTAAGAAGCAGGGAATGAAGACATCAGAGGCTATTAAGCTGTTCAAAAAGTTCGGAATGGAAGATAAGACACAGTTATTCAAATATAGAATTAGTTCTTATGTTAATGTATACAGCATAGAGGGTTATTACGATTACTTCTATGGTTATATGGCAGCTAATACAGGAATATTAAAGACATTTGACATATTCCAGTATGACAAGGGATTTGTTCTCCAGTTACCAACTAAAGAAAATCCTGATATTGTACCAGAGTTTGCACCACAGGCTAAGCTTTTTAATGTACTTAGGGAAAGAAGCGAGTGGGCAGATATGCTTGGTGTTGATACAGTTGCATCATTGAATAAGCATATAATAAGCGGGGATATTAATTCACTTATACTTGTCCAGGAAGCATTGCAGGAACAGAAAATAGTTGAGATAGTAAACCAGATAAAGAAAAGAGATGGTGTTAAGTTTATTATGATAGCCGGACCATCTTCTTCAGGAAAGACAACATTTTCACATAGATTATCTATACAGCTTATGGCAAGTGGATTTAAGCCACATCCAATAGGTGTTGATAATTATTTCGTTGAGAGGGAACAGACACCTCTGGATGAGAATGGAGAATATAATTTCGAGGATATTCATGCAATAGACATAAAGCTTTTTAATGACCATATGAATGCATTACTAAGGGGAGAAAAGGTCGAGATACCTCAGTTTAATTTCCTTACAGGTAAAAAAGAGTATAATGGTGAATATATACAGCTCGGAGATGAAGATATTCTTGTAATTGAAGGTATACACTGCCTTAATGATGAGTTATCTTACGCACTTCCAGTTGAAAGTAAGTTTAAAATCTATATAAGTGCACTTACACAGCTTAATGTTGACGAGCATAACAGAGTGGCAACGACTGACGGTCGTCTTGTAAGACGTATGGCGAGGGATTACAGGACGAGAGGTGCTTCTGCTAAAAAAACACTTTCTATGTGGGAGTCAGTAAGAAAAGGTGAGGAAAAGAATATCTTTCCTTATCAGGAGGAAGCTGATGTTATGTTTAACTCAGCACTTGCGTATGAGCTGTGTGTTTTAAAGCCGATAGTAGAGCCGCTGCTATTCTCAATAACAGAGGATGACCCGGAATATCAGGAGGCAAAGAGATTGTTAAAGTTCTTAGCGTACTTCCTTCCTTGTCAGTCAGGCAATGTTCCAATCAACTCTATAATGAGAGAGTTTATTGGTGGAGGGTGCTTCAGGGTATAATAAAAAATAAGTGCTTAAGTTGTTAGTGAAAGAATACTCGGTCACAACCGACTCGGTTGTGACCGAGTATTTTCTTTACATTATTAGAATATAATGATATACTTTTTATATAAAAGTGAATCTTAGGAGGATAGAATATATGAAATTTATAGGAAGGGAAGAACAGCTTAAAAAGCTTGACCGGGTTATTAATACAGATGAATTAACATTTTCCTTAATATATGGAAGAAGACGCGTTGGTAAGAGTGAGCTTGTGAAGCAGGCTATTAAAAGAAATGATGTTAAAAGCTTTTATTATGAATGCAAGCAGGTTTCAGAAGCTGGTAATGCAGCAGGTATTGGTGAGATAGTATCGGAGATTATGGGATTGCCGAAGCTGGGCTTTAGTGATATAGAAGCGGTGCTTAAATATATTTTTGAGCTATCTGTTAAAGAAAAGATTATTCTTGTTCTGGATGAGTATCCATACTTAAGGGAAAATATCAAGGGAATGGATAGCATATTGCAGTCGCTGGTTGATAAATATAAAGATACTTCAAAGATTACGTTGATAATACTAGGTTCTTATGTTGAAGTAATGCGTTCACTTTTAGAACATTCGAATCCTTTATATGGAAGGGCAGACCTGACTATAGATTTAAAACAGATGGACTATTATGAGTCAGCCTATTTTTATCCGAATTTCTCTGTGGAGGATAAAGTAAGGATATATTCTGTATTTGGGGGGATTCCATATTATAACCGTCTGATTGATGACTCTAAAAGTGTTAAAGATAATATTATTGAATTGATTGCATCTTCTGGGGCAAGACTTGAGAATGAGGTTTCAATGTATTTGAATGCAGAGATATCTAAGATAACAAATGCGAATGAAGTTTTTGAAGCACTCTCGAGAGGATATACAAGGTACAGTGATATATTGTCACAATCACACGTTTCAAGTGGACCAACACTTGTAGATGTTCTTGATAAGCTAATGAGAATGGAAGTTGTGGTGAAAACAGCACCGATTAATGATGGTAATAATAAAAAGAAGGCAGGATATTATATTTCGGATAATCTTTCACTATTTTACTATAGATATATTTTCAAATATTCATCTCAGATGAAGATAATGGACTCAGAGGTGTTTTATAAAAAATATATAGAAACAGACTTTGAAGAGCATTATGTACCACATATATTTGAAACAATATGCAGTCAGTATCTGATAAGAATGAACAGATTAGGGAATATAGAACCTGTATTTGAAAAGATTGGAAAATACTATTATGATAATCCAGTAGAACATACCAATGGAGAGTTTGACGTTGTTACAGAAGATGAAAATGGATATATATTTTACGAAGTAAAGTTTAAAAAGACACCAGTGACAGATGAGATTATAGAAAAAGAAATAAGTCAGGTGGAAGCAACAGGACTTAACTGTTATAAGTATGTATTTATATCAAGGTCTGGATTTAGTTGTCAGCAAAGGGAAAAAGTGAAGATTGTTGAACTTAATGAATTGTATGCAGTGGATTAAACTGGATTTAATGAAATCGGATAATTATGCTTGTGGATTTTATAGAATACTCAGTCACAACCGACTCGGTTGTGACCGAGTATTCTTTTTTTATAAATTAACGGCAAAAACTATATAAATTGATATATAGATGTATATATTATTTTTTAAATGAATTCTTATATTCCCTTGACATTTCAAAAAGTTCATTAACATATCCTGGGGTTTTGTTATCAATATTTTTCTTGATTTCACTTAATATGTCTATATAGTCACCAAGCAGTACGCTTATATCTTGTGAGTTAGAAGCACATATCTGGTCCCACATTTCAGGAGAGGAAGCTGCTACTCTTGTCATATCGCGAAAGCTTCCTGCCGCTAACATCTGCATATGCTTGTCATTGTCATCCTGTTCAGATACAAGCTTTACAAGTGCTGTAGATATGAGATGTGGAAGGTGGCTTATTGCAGCTACGCTTTTATCGTGAATAGTGTAGTCCATAACAATAGGATTGGCTTTCATATCATATACAAGTGCTTTGAAGCGTTCGAGCTGTTCATTAGTAGTCTTTGCTGTTGGAGTGATTACATAGCGGGCATTTTTCATAATTGCAGATGATGAATTGGCGTAGCCTGTAAGCTCAGAGCCAGCCATAGGATGACCGCCTATGAATATATTCTCCATATCAAGCTCTTTAACAGTATTGTGAATAGAAGTCTTAACACTTCCGACGTCAGTTATAATACAGCCTTTCTGGACGATATCTTTTAACTGCTTAAGGTAGTTATTCATCGTTATCACAGGTGTGCATAGAATTATAAAATCGCAATCAGACAATCTTTCATCAACAGAATCAATTACCTCATCGACAACTCCGTCTTTTTTAGCCTGATATACAGGTTCAAGTCTTCTGCTTGTTGCTATTATATTGTAATTAGTGTCAGCTTCCTTAAGTGCGTGTGCTATTGAACCAGCGATAAGTCCGAAGCCTATAAAACCAACTTTACAATCCATAATATACTTAACCTCGTTTCTTATAATTTAATGATGTTTGTGTGTAATAAAATTAATGAAAATATAATGATTGTTATAGATTTTAACACTTTAAAGCGATAGTGTAAAGGCTGAAGCTAAATATATTTAAATCTCAACGTTAAATCTCATTATTTACTTGACAAAAAAATACCGGGGGGGGGGTAAAATGATTGTGAAAATTTTATGAACAGATACTAAAAATAATAAAATAAAGATTAAAGAAGTATCTGGACAATATTAAAGAGGAGGCTTTATATGCGAAAGAAAAGTTGGCTTATAGGTGCAACAGCAATGGCAGCAGTTGCGGTATTCGGAGCTTTAGGCATGCATTCAGTGAAGGCTACTGGTGCAGAGAGTGAAAGTGCTAAGGAACAGATAATATTTGAACAGGTTGGACTGGATTCTTACGATGTATTTTCTAGTGGTAATGGTAATGTTATGCTTAAGACGCAAGATGATAAGTATTATGCCAAGATAGATAACGATGGTACATTGACAGAATTAGATAATTCAGATGGAAAGTTTAAGAAAATAGCGATGTCGTCAGGTAGCGCATATGATAAATGCATCCTGTCATATGATGAAAACGATATGCAGGCAGTACTTAATTATGATGGTAGTTTTGCTTATGGTACAGATAAATATTATGAAAAGACATTTGCTATTCGTCCAGCCGGTCAGTCAGTATGTGCATTTGTTGAAGATGGGAAGATTAAATTTAACAATAAAAATGGTGAAAAACTTTTTGAAATAGATACATTGGGATCAGAATATACAATCCGTGTATCTGCGTTAAGTAAATATGTAGCTATTTCATATAGTAAACCATCAGAACATATTACTAAATATTATGATTTAACAGGACAAGAAGTTCCATCAGAACAGGTGTATAACGGAGGTTCTGTTAATATAGATTCGTTTTATAATAATGTACAGAGAACATTTGATGAACCATCAGACGTTACATTTGATAATGGTTATAAAGCAACATATGTTGGTGCTTTAAAGGGGCAAAAGGTATATTACGCAAGAAAAGAAGTTGAAACAAGAAAATATACATATGCAATTCTTGATGATGAAGGTAATGAACTTTTAACGGATGTATTTAATTCAAGAGCTGCGTTCGGTGATAAGATTGTTACAAGAACTTATAAAGACCCAGATAATACTAAGGCTGGTTCTGAATATCACATTGTCAAAGCAGTATTAGCAACAGAACTCAAGAAAGATGATTCTAAAAATTCAGTAGCAGAAATAACAGCAGAAGATGCTAATCTTAGTTCAGATGTAACATATGATGAACTTGATGCAGATGCAAAGACTGTATATGACCAGAAGTTTAACTTTAATGTTAAGGCTGCTGATGGTGTTCTTGCTGATGGTGCTTATATTTCAATAGCAAAGGCTGTTACTGGTTCGGATTATGAAGCAGCTAAGGAAGTAACTAAAGATGTAGCTAGTCATATAGCAGTATTTAATATTGATTTACTTAAAGATGGTGCTAAGATTCAGCCAAACGGCAATATTGAATTTACAGTTAATGTACCAACTGGATTTAATAGTGATTTAGTAGCAGTATACAGACTTTCAAGTGATGGTAAGTCATATACTAAGCTTTCATCAAGTGTTAAAGATGGTAAGGTAGTATTTACAACAGACCACTTTAGCACATATATGATTGTTGAAGAAAAGCAGGCAGTTAAGCCAGATGACAATACAGCAGCAGGTGATAACAATAACAGCAATACAGCTAACAACAATACAGCTAATAATGATAATAGTGATGTAACAGATGATAATACCGGAAATGGCGAGCAGGCATCAGCTTCAGATGCTAATGCGGCAGCTTCAACACCAGGAACAGGTGATGTGTCTGATTATATCTATTATGTAATAGCTTTAGTATGTGCAGCAGCAGTAGGTGTCGTTGCTATGACAGCTAAGAATAAGAAGAAAGCCAGATAATATAACAGGAAAGACTGGCACATAAGCTTAATAATATTATAAAAGGCTATCGTATGTAATATTGGGCAGGTCTCATTATGCAGCGGTAGCCCTTTTGTATAATAGATTAAGACATCAAAAACTCTGCCAATATTTTAACAGATGCCATTTAGACAGCTTAATCTTTTATAGGAAATGGAAAGTATTATGGAAAAGTTAATAGATAGATTAATAAGAAATATATTTAATTATATTGCCGTGGCTTGTTATGCCACATAAAGCGTATTATACAGAAGATGAAAAGTTGTTGTTTTCATCATATACAGAAGGTGTTTACGATATATTTTTGTATTGGAAAATGTTATTTACAATAGCTGTTTCGGTTATTTTACTGATTTTAATTGTGGTAAGTATAATTAAATATAATTATAGAATATTTGACTTTACCAGATTATCGGACAGGATTTTACTTGTATGTGGAATAACATATATTGTATGTACAGTTATGTCATATGTATGTGCCAATTACAGGCATCTTGCATTAACAGGCGGTGTTAATAGCTTTGAGGGTACTATTGTGCTGTTGTCATATGCTGTATTATTTCTGGCAGGAAGATATGTAGTACAGAAATGCGACTATCATCATATAGAATATATTACATTGTTCAATGCGGTTGTTTTATTGGTACTTTCTATAGTTGAAGTTAATTATAAAAGTATTGCAGAGCTTGTATTAAGACATACTGTTGAGACTGATTATTATGGTATGCTCTGCCTTACATTTTACAATTCATCGTATTGCGCAGGATTTATTATTATACTTCTGCCAATATGTCTTTATTATTATTCGGTGTCTAAGAAGCTGATTAGAAGTATTGTCTGGTGTGGATTGTCTGTTACAACTCTGCTATGCGGTTTTCTTACAAGGTCGAGTGCAGCGTTTTATATATTGATATTTGAAGTGGTGATGTACATTGTTACAATGGCAGCAGCATTTTTTAGAAATATAAAAAATGTCAGTAACAAAACTAATAAAGATATATTAAATGACAATAAAATAATAGCAGCCAGACCTGTAGGAATACTGGCAGGTGTAATTATTCTTTTACTTGCGGATTTTTGTATTGGTGGCAGCATATTTAATTCTGCCAAATCGGCATCTGTAAATGAGACAACAGCTATTCACAATAGTGATTATTATAAAGTTAATAATATAGAGCTGAATGGCAGTGAAGTGTGCATAACTGGGGATACTAATAAGCTTATATGTGGAATTGATAATAGTGCAATATATTTTAAAGATGAAGAAGAAAATCTTATAGCAGTTAAATCGCAGAAAGATAAGCTGTTATTTCCAGAACCATATCCTATGATAGAAGCTTATGTAACCAATGATATATTATGCCTTAATCTGGGATATAAGGGTGAGTTGCGATTTCTTATGTACAATAATACATTTTATCCTGCATTATCAGATAGTTCAGTAGTTAAGGATATATCGGCTAAGACCAATATATCAACAGCACCTTTAGATAGCCTATTTACGGGTCGAGGCTACATATGGAGAAATACACTTCCAATAATAAAGAATACATTTATATTTGGACATGGTGCTGGAACATTTGAAATGTATTTTAAACAGTTTGATTTCGTTGGACTTCTGAATTCTCAGGGAAATGTTGATTTAATAATAGACAAGCCTCATAGCTTGTATCTTCAGATTGCCTGTAATCAGGGAGTGTTGTGCAGTCTTGCTGTTATAGTGTTGTTATTAATAATTATTATTAAAAGAGTATGCACAATTTATAAAAAGCTCACGCCAAATGTCCACAATGAATTTATAGACCATAAAAAAATATTTGCGGGTATATCTGGGGCTTTATTGATAGTGGCATTTATGATATTTGAATTAATCACAGACAGCAATATAACTGTAAATCCTTTGTTTATAGTGATTCTGGGAATGATTGGAGCGGATTTATAATATGGAAAATAATACAAAAGATGTCATTAAGGGTGCTGCTGGAATTAAGAATAAGAGAAAAAATATAATAATAATTATTATTCTGGCAGCAGTTATAATCTCACTATTATCTGTTGTGTTTATTTATTATAAGAAAGTGGAAAATTCTTTGAAAGATAATTCAGTAGTAGCCAAAGGCAGGAATGTTGATTATAAAGCACTTGATGACGATGTTGATTATAATGATGAGAAATATATATATAATGACAATATCGTTAATATACTGGTACTTGGCGTAGACAGCGACCTTCCAGTAACACAGAAGCAGGAGAAAATAGGTGATATGGGGCAGACGGATGCAATATATCTTGTAAGCATAGATACTAAGAAACATTCCTTGCAGGTATACGCCATTCCAAGAGATTCAATGTGTGAAGTGGATATCTATAATGAGTCAGGAAAGCTTGTATCGCTTATGGATGCACAGCTTGCCCTGCAATATAATTTCGCCCTGGATTGTGAGAATTCGTCGCGATTATCAGCGGAAGCCGTATCAAGGTTAATGTATAATATTCCAATAAGCAGAGTATGCGTATTTAACTGCGAAGCCATAGGCGTGATAAATGATGCTGTGGGAGGTGTTGAAGTTACAATAGAGAACGATTTTACAGATGAGAGCGGGGAAGTCCTCGAACCGGAGTTCTACAAGGGTAACACATTAAAGCTTACTGGTGAGCAGGCAGTTACATTTATAAGAGAAAGAGATTGTACTATATTTAAGAGTGCAATGGACAGAGTGGAAAGGCAGGAGCAGTATATAAGCAGTCTGGTAAGCACAGCCAAGTCAAAGCTTAAGCGTAACCCGACGATAGCATTATCTATTCTTAATGAGCTTAGAGAAAATGACAGCATATATACTGATATATCAGCTTCAGAGCTTACGTATATTGCACAGCTTGCAGGAAGAACCCATTTTTCTATGGAAGATGTGACAACAATTCCTGGTGAGGTTGAGATAGGAGAAGAATTTGAGGAATACCACACAGATAGTACGGCACTTAAGAAAATGATATTGGAAAAATTCTATACTAAGGTGAAATAACTAAAGTAAAATGATTAAAGTAAAATAATTAAAGAAAAATAACTAAAGTTAAATGATTAAAGTAAAATAGCAATGAGAAAAATGACAGAAATGCAAAGATATAATGTCAATGTCAAAGGATTGCTGTAAAAAAGTGGCCGGTTATTGACAAATCCTTTCATTGTGATAATATTTGAAAGTGAGTAAATATGTGATTGAAAGCACCGGAAGAGCATAGCCGGTGCAGGAATGAGGTTTTAAGATGGCTAATACAACAACTTATAATCCCAAGTCTATCGAGCCAAAGTGGCAGAAGTATTGGGCAGAACATGAAACATTTAAAACAGATGTATGGGACTTTTCAAAGCCAAAGTACTATGCGCTTGATATGTTCCCTTATCCATCAGGAGTAGGTCTTCATGCAGGTCATCCAGAGGGATATACAGCTACAGATATCACTTCACGTATGAAGAGAATGCAGGGATATAATGTACTTCATCCAATGGGATATGATTCATTTGGACTTCCAGCTGAACAGTATGCTGTTAAGACAGGTAACAATCCTAACGGATTTACACAAAAAAATATAGAAACATTCACTAAGCAGCTTAAGGAGCTTGGTTTTGATTATGACTGGAGCAAGACTTTAGCAACAAGTGATCCTAAGTTCTATAAGTGGACACAGTGGATATTCAAGCAGTTATATCTTGATGGTTATGCTAAGTATATAGATATGCCAGTGAACTGGTGTGAAGAACTTGGTACAGTTCTTTCAAACGATGAAGTTATTGATGGTAAGTCAGAGCGTGGCGGATATCCTGTTGTAAGAAAGAATATGAAGCAGTGGGTTATCGATCAGGTAGCATTTGCAGATAAGTTACTTGAAGGACTTGAACATATTGACTGGCCAGAGTCTACTAAGGAAATGCAGAGACACTGGATAGGCAAGTCAGAAGGTGTTGAAGTTGATTTTAAGATTGATGGTGGTGGAGATTTCTCTATCTTTACTACTTGTATTGAAACTATATATGGTATTACATTTATGGTGCTTGCACCAGATGGAGATATCGTTAAGGAGCTTATGCCAAGAATCCAGAACAAAGAAGAGGTAGAAGCTTATATAGCAGAAACAGTTAAAAAGAATGATATGGACAGAACAGAGCTTAACAAGACTAAGTCAGGCTGTGTTCTTGAGGGAATCTACGCTGTTAATCCTGTTAATGGTAAGAAGGTTCCTGTATACATTGGTGATTTCGTTCTTGCTAACTATGGTACAGGTGCTGTTATGGCTGTTCCAAGCCACGACCAGAGAGATTTTGAGTATTCAGAAGCACATAATATTCCTAGAATACAGGTTATTGATGGTGCTGATGTATCAGAAAAGGCCTTTGAGAAGTATGATTATCTTGGCAAGGGCTGCAAGCTTATCAATTCAGAGGAATTCACAGGTCTCACAGTAGAAGAGGCTAAGGAAGCTATTACCCAGAAGCTTGAAAAGATGGGGGTAGCAAGAAGAAAGGCTAACTATCACTTCAGAGAGTGGATATTTGCAAGACAGAGATACTGGGGTGAGCCAGTACCTATCGTATATCTTGAGGATGGACAGATTCATGTCCTTGATGATGACGAACTTCCACTTATCTTACCAGAGCTTGAAGACTACAAAGGTAAGAATGGACAGGCACCTCTTGAAAATGCTACAGAATGGAAGAAGTATGAGCATAACGGACTTAAGGGTAAGAGAGAAACTTCAACAATGCCAGGTTCGGCAGGTTCAAGCTGGTATTATATGAGATATATTGACCCAGATAACGATAAGGAACTTTGTGCCCCAGAACTTCTTAAACACTGGCTTCCAGTAGATCTTTATATCGGTGGACCAGAGCATGCAGTTGGACATCTTATGTATTCAAGAATATGGAACAGATATCTATATGATAAAGGCATATCACCAGTTGCAGAGCCATTCCAGAAGCTGGTTCACCAGGGTATGATTCTTGGTTCAAACGGTATCAAGATGGGTAAGAGATTCCCAGAATTCGTTATTAATCCAAGTGATATCGTAAGAGAGTATGGTGCTGATACTTTAAGACTTTACGAAATGTTCATGGGCCCTCTTGAGGCTTCTAAGCCATGGAGCCAGCAGGGTGTTGAAGGTGCAAGAAGATTCATTGGTAAGGTATGGAATTTCTTTACAACTGAGGGTAACGTTGTTGATGAGGATGTTAAAGAGCTTGAAAAGGTATATAACCAGACAGTTAAGAAGGTTACAGATGACTTTGAAAAGCTTGGTTTTAACACAGCTATCAGCCAGATGATGATATTTATGAATGCTGCAACTAAGCTTGGCAGATGCTCAAAGGAATATGCTGAAGGATTCATAAAGATGTTCTCATGTATATGTCCACACGCTGGTGAAGAAATGTGGAGTGTATTAGGACATGATGATACTATAGCATATGAAAGCTGGCCAGCATATGATGAAGAAGCCTGCAAGGAAGATACTGTAGAGATAGGTGTTCAGGTTAATGGTAAGGTTAAAGGAACTATATCTATAGCAGTTGATGAAGCTAAAGATTCAGTCCTTGAAAAGGCTAAAAAGGCAGTAGAAGGCAAGATTACAGGTAATATAATTAAGGAAATCTACGTACCTGGCAAGATTGTTAATATTGTGGCAAAATAAATTGTATTAAACATAGTTGATTTATTACTGAATTATATTTTAAGGCATATGGGAAATTTTGATATATATTCTTCTTACTGGACAGACCAGTAAGGAGGATACATATCATTTCCCATATGCTTTTTTTAATGTTGAATTATGTCGTATTAAAATGTTAATTGTACCTTTTTGTATGTAAGTTATACCCTATATAAAACAAATGCTGATAATAGTGGTAAATTAATCAAAGAAGAAATCGTAGAGATATGTTTCTATCATATTATGAAAGGAGAAGTTATATGGAAGCAAAAATCAATAAACAAGTTGCAAGCATTGCAAAGAAAACAGCAGTTAAATTTGCTACATATTATGCTAACGTGGCGTGTCCATTTATTACTTATCAGCCAAAGATGAGTAAAGAAGTAAAAAAACTTAGGAATTTTTAGGATGAATAATATTATGCAAAGAAAAGTAACATCAAAATTATTATTAGCATTAGTATTGTTATCAGTTGTTATTTCAATAATACCTGTAACACAGACTTTAGCGGCAGAAAATGAATATGCTTTAGATGAAGTTATGCCGTTATCTTACAGTGATGATCAGGAGTTTTATAAAGAATTATATATTGAAGATTCTTTATGGGGAGTTCCACATCATATAGAGATTGATGTAAACTATATCATTTCATATGAATATGCAGATGGAGCCTGGTCACATATCACTAATTTAGAGATTCATGTTAATGACGTATATATTGATGGAGAACCATATAGTTTTAGTTCAAAAGACATTAAAGTAAATTCTTCTAGTGGATATAGAGATATTTTGGTTAACGATTCAGCTATGGTTAGGGTAGGAATTTCGGTGGATGAATATGGAGAAATTAATACATATGCAGAGATATTATAAGACAATTGCTATTATGCTTATATGTTCGTTATTATTAACAGGGTGTACTACTAGAAATAGCGGACAAGAAGATGATACCGAAGTTAAGACAAGCTATGAATTTAATGCTGATAAGTCGCAGGTATCAGAAAAGTCAAGGAGTGCATATAGTGAAAACGGATATTATTATTTAATGAATGGAATTTTATGGTTTTATGATATTAATAATAATATTGCAACAGTGGTTTGCAGTAACGCTAATTGTGAACATAAAGATGAAAACTGTAATGCATATTTGATGGATGAACATAATTATGATCCATTAGATCTTGCAGGAGTAACTGTTAAGGGGCTAGGCAATCAATTATGGTATATGGATGGATATATATACATTATTGAACGTGATGAAAGTGGAGATTATCTTGTTCAGTATGATCAGGCTTTTTTTAATCGTAAAAAAATATGCAAGATTACTGAGGATGGGGAAGTACTTGGCATGCCAAGTGTGAATGCGGAAGGAACAATGGCAATATATGATGGGTATTTATACTATTTATCGGTAAAGCCTGTAAATGCGAATGAATTAGCAGATAATGATTATCATACGACAGTTTATTGTAAAAGAATTTCAATTGATGGGAAGTCTGCTTCAGAAACTTTAGGTTCATTTCAATTTGCGATGGATTATGATCTTTTTGGTTCAGGTTCGGGCGGAAAAGTATGTGTTAGTGAAAATAGAATATTTTATGTTGCTGGATATATAAGCAGATGGGTGTCAAAACAGAAAATTCTTAAATATAAAGTGTATGAATATAATCTGGAAACTCACGAATTTGTAACATTGGTAGATAATACATCTAATGAAAATGTTGATTTGCTTGGTAAAGCGACAGGAGAAGCAAGGCCTGTACAAAGTGGTATATGCTGTGCATATGGAGATTCCCTGTATATTGTTGGAAATGGTGGAACTGAAATTTATCGTATAAATGAGAGTGGAATTACAAGCATATATAGTGAACCATCGTGTAAATCAATTTACTCACTTGTCGCATATGATGGCTATATTTATTGTATGGAATCATTTGAAGGATCTATCAGATTAGTCAGAATGAATATGGAAGGGAAAATAAGTGGTCAGCATATATTTGATTGTGGTGATATGCAAAATCCTACAAGCTTAGTTATATATGGAGTAGACCAATATAATGTTCTTCTTAGAATTAGAGAACAGAATGTCGAAGGATTTGTTGATAAAAACGTAAAACCTATTATAGGAAAAGGAGATATTGCTACATATGCAGTTTTATGTATGGTACTTAATGATGATTTGAATGGAAATATTCAAGTGATTAGCAGTTATGGTAATTAGTTTCAAGGCGGGTGCTATTTATGTATCCGCCTTAAGTTTAAATAAGAGGGGGAATATATGGAGTTACTAAGGGTATTTAATAAGAAACGATTATGTATTTTTGGATTAATGATTATATTAAATGCGGTATTATTCATTATGGGGAACAAAATTAGTGAACAGGAGATTATTTATAGGGATCTGGTTAATAGCTATAATGACAATATAAGCATTACAGAGATGTCTAAAAATTATTTACAAGAAAATCCACAAGTCAGTGATGAAGATTTTAAAGAGGTAAGAAAAATATTTTTAGAACGTCTTGATTATGTGAAGAATTATAAGGAGAGAACACAAAACAGTATAGATAAAATAAAAGATGTTCAAAAAAGTTCATTATTTTCTCAAAAAAACAGCAGGTCATATCTGGAATTAATAAAGTCAAAAAATGATTTGACAAAAGCATTGGGATATGAAGTGAAATTAGATAATGATTTATGGCTTATGAAGATTAAAGACTATAAATATATTTATTGGTTTACAGGTATCGGTTGTTTAGTTGTTATATTCAGCTTTTTTAATGAAAAAGAAAATGGTGGGATGATAATTTATGCTTCCAGAAATGGAAGATTGAAGTTATTGATAAAGAGAATATTTATATTGCTGCTGTTTATATTTACATTTGTAATTGTTAATTATGGTGTTATATCAAGTATAGCATTGTTTAGATATGGTGGTATAGAAAATGTATTTAATAGCGCGGCATCATCTTTGGAGTTACAGTTATGTTCATATGGCGCAAATAGAATGTTGTATTTGTTGATTGTGTGTATTCAGAATACATTTGTTTTTTTTGCTTGGGCTGTTATGATGTGGGGCATATTAAACCTGTTTAAAAATAAGAATGTTGGAATAGTGGCTGTTATTATAATTAGCCTCATTGAAATGTTATTATATAGATTAATTGATGTTAAAAGTATTTATAGATTTCTTAGATATTT
>OHCE01000388.1_pt1 | contig 23608 bp, 29 predicted proteins | sample 1577571 | NCBI WGS metagenome assembly OHCE01 (sample SAMEA3879505, study PRJEB24766) | human gut metagenome | biome: human-associated habitat; feature: feces | place: USA | collected 1985/1987 | reverse complement strand
CACCAATCTTGTGAAATCACAATTTATTCTTGTAGCCTGCCGCTGATACCGTCTGGATTGTGCTTTTCCTTTCTTTTTGTTCCCTTTAATTAGCCATGAACTGCTTGATCCCCTGGGATTTTGCACCTGGGTTATCATTTCCGTAACCTTCGAGAAGGTTTACAACACCCCATGCGCCCAGACCTGCGCCCAGGGCGATCACAAGGATCTTCAAAGTATCAATCGCGCTTGCAAAAAATGCCATAATGTTCCTCCTTTAATTTCAGAAATTTTAATTTGTGATATGGCCGTATCAGGCCGGAAACAAAAAAAGCCGCCGCACTGTTTTAGAAAAAAATCTGTTTCAAACAGCACGGCGGCATGGGGCAGGAAAAATCCTGCGGTTATTTACTTTTCAGGGAGAATCACGAATCCTCAAAAAATCCTCCTTTCATCGTGACAAAAACAAAGCCTGCGAAGCATCATGCTTTGACAGGCAGGAACAACTCTATAAAGTCTGGGAAGCCAGATCTTCGGCTGTGACTTCATAATTACGGTATCGTTCACCGGGACGCATCGGCATCCGGGTAGAAAGAAACTTTTCGATATTAAAAGCGTTCTTCTCATTAAAATCGGAAAGCAGTTTGTAATTTGGGTGTTTGGTTATATCGTATTTCCGGGAGAGGAACGGCCGCACACCCCTGATCTGCAGCAGACATTTGCCCCCGTCCATAACTGCCAGTTCATCCACCGACATCAGATCCTTTCCCAGCTTTTGAAAATTTTGTCCGTGGGATTCCTGATTGCCCTTTGTGACACTGGTGTTATACAGGTCGATGGTCTCTTTCCCCAATAGGGAGTTCCAACTTTTTAAGGTGGTTTCTTCTTTGCCTCCTAAGAAAAGAGAGGCGTCACAGTTACCGATGACGGTGTCCATGTTGTCTTTATACAGGGCTTTGAGCTGGCTTTGCGCCTGCAGCACCAGGCAGGCAGAGATCTCACGGCTTCGGATGGTCGCCATAAGACGCTCCAGGTTCGGGATCTGCCCGATATTTGCCGCCTCGTCGATCAGGCAGCGTACATGGATGGGAAGTCTGCCCCCATACACATCATCCGCCCGCTCGCACAAGCGGTTAAACAAAATGGAATAGATCAGACTGATCAAAAATGCAAAGGTCCCGTCCGTATCACTCATAATAAGGAAAAGAGCAGTCCGTTCATCCCCCAGCATATCCAGATCCAGTTCGTCATACATGGTAATTTCCCTGACTTCTTTAATGTCAAAAGGAGCCAGTCTGGAAGCACAGGAAATAAGGATCGACTTCGCTGTTTTTCCGGCAGCGAGCTTATATTTCTTATATTGACGCAGGGCAAAATGATCCGGGTCTTTTTGTTCCAGCGCGTCAAAGAGAAGGTCAACGGCATTTTTGAACGATTCATCATCCTCACGGACCTCCATTGCGTTCAGCATTTCTACCAGTGTGGCAAAATTCTGTTCGTTTGCCGGGGCTTCATAGTAGATATATCCGATCAGTGCCGTATAGAGCAGGGTTTCTGCCTTGACCCAGAAATCGTCTCCGGCTTTTCCTTCGCCTTTGGTATTGGCGATCAGGGTAGTGACGATCTTCAGAATATCTTTCTCGGAATGAATGTAGGCGAACGGGTTAAAGTGCATACTTTTCTGGAAATTGATCGTATTGAATACCCGTATTTTATAGGGCTCATAGATGATCTTTCCTTTTTCATTACGCACAGGATTTCCGTCCTTGTCCAGCTTTGGTGTGCCTCGCTGCAACATCTTTCCGCATTCCACAAGGACTGTACCTTTCGGATCGGTGACGACGTAGGAACTGTGCATTTGCATCAGATTGGGCTTGATGAAAAAGCGCGTTTTTCCCGAACCTGATCCTCCGACTACCAGTACATTTTTATTTCTTGCATTGGCCGGATTTTTGGGCCTTCCGTTTAACATCAGTCCTTCACTTTGGGTAAGAATGATATTGTTTTCCGGCTTTGGGTCCATAAACGGGGAAATATCGGCTTTATTTCCCCAACGAGCTGAACCGTATTCCACATTTTTGCGGTATTTCTTAGCGTCTTTCCCTCTAAGATAGACTGCCAGCCGCATAATGGCTGCACCGCATAAACCGATCAGCCAGTCCATTGCCGCCCCCGGCCACATACTTTGAAACGCAAGGGCAAAGCCTTCGGACAGTCCTAACAGCTTTTGGGAAGCGTCCGCTCCGGGAGCCAGACGCACCGCCTCGCCCAGCTTGGCAAATACCAGAAGGAACAGAACATAAGGCAGATGGAGAATGACCTGTTTTTTCATTGTTTCTGCATCGATCTTCATCGTTCCGGTCCTCCGTGTTCTTTGTTCTTTACACGGTCACGGCCAAGCGACTGCGCCAGTTCTTTGAACTTATGAAGCTGTGTAAGCAGCGACGGTCTGGTGCTGCGTGTAAGGTCTTTCTTTGTATATTCCTTAAAAGCTGCCGTCAGTGCATCCGCCTGGTTTGCCTTGAAATATACCGTCCATTTTGGGGGATCGGTCCCAAGTTCCTTTTCTATATGGTAGCGTACCTGATGTTTTCTGGCATACCGTTCAAAAGAGCGGATTCGCCCTGAAACTTCAATGGTATTGGCTCCGGGGTCTTTATAAGTCAGCCGCTTCATGCTGTTGCGCCCGACTTTTGGCATTGTGCGTTCCTGTTCCATCTTTTGGAGTACCGCAGCAATAGCCGCACGCAGTACCCGCCCTGACAGTTTTGCTGCCTGTATAGAAACAGAAACCGTTCGTTGTTCGAGATCTTCCTGCAAGAGCATCCTCCTTTCTGATAAAATCGGTATTTATAATATGGAAATAACTTTTTACCGGCTTTCCCCAAGAACCTGCTGTCGGGAAGCGTGTTCAAAGGCTTTTGCTGCCTGATCGACCTGAATTTTAGCATGTTTCAAAAGCGTCTTGATGATCGTAGCCGGGCGTTCCTGTTCCTCCAGATGATCGACCATCCCTTTGCACTCATCCGGGAGGTATTCCGCCATATCTTTCAACACATCGGAAAAGTTACCCATAAAGCCCCAGCAGCTATCCGACAGCTCCCCGTTTTTATAAAGCTCAAACCCATAACATTCGCCACGCAGATAGGAATCGTAAGCAGCGACTTCGCTGCGCATCAGTGCGTCTGCTTTCTGACGGATAGCACCGGTCATCTTGTCAGCGTCAAATTCCCTTAGGGCATCTTCTTTGGAAACATAGATCCAGCCGACCTGTCCGCTGTCCCATTCTGCATGAGGAGCCCTGCCTGAGAAACTTTCTGTACTCATGGCAAGACCGGAGTGGTCGTAGAGATAGAGGGGGAGCATCAGATACTTTTCCGAAATTACTTTCTGCATTGCTTCATCGATCGCCCGTTCCTCTGTCTTTGGTCCATGCCGGAAACGGCTGCTTACAATGTTTACCATCCGTTCATAGCGTTTCATGCCGGCTTCATCATGTCCTACGGTATCTAAATACATTTCCCGCAGGAAGTCATCTTTGTCCATATAGTTGTGATGGTCGCCCAGCGCATAGCGGGGATGGAAGCATACCATCGTCCCAAAATGTTCATCTACCTCACGGGGAGAGATCAGAATATCGTCCGGCTGCACCATAAGGGCATAAGGTTCATTTACTGCCATTAACATAATTGGCTCCTTTCTTTCTACAAATCCGGGCCGGAATGGCGCATCATCGGTTTTTCCCGGTGTTCATTGGTTGCAGGCTGCTTAACTGCAATGATCTCGCCGGCAATCCTTGCAAATTTTTCAGGGTACTTGAACTGCTCCCCATATTTCTCCATCAGATCCGGGGAAAGGTCTGTAAAATTTTCCTCGCCAAGACCAACGATCAGAAAATTCCCGGACACAATATCATAGATGTGGCCGTCATCGTCAAAGAGAGCTCGGTTCAGAGGCAGCCCCATCAGCTTGCCTTCTTCATTACAGATCAGAGCCACCGGGTCCTCATACGGATAGACCGCCTGAATATCTCCGCCCACTGCCGCCTGCAAGGATTTCAGACCACTTTCGATCTCCGCAGCATAAGGGGACTTGCCCGGCTCTACCATTAACACTTTCATAATTGTATATCCTCCTTCTTTTTCATTGCCGTACCGGGAGCGGTTGGCGTTTTTTCCTGAGTTTTTGCCACAGAGAGCTTCCCCAGGACGGAAGGCTTCTCCCGGTTTTCGGGTGTAAAAATACCGCCCTCCGAAACCTCGGCGGCGGCATGTTCCGTTTTGGCCTGTTCCAGTCCTTCAACCGTATAGCCAGGTAAAAGAGTACCGTGAACCATAAAATGGTGCTCATATTCTTTCGGGATCGGCGGGGAAATTTCCGTGAATAAATGGGAATAGGCTTTCTTTCGCCCGTCCAGGTATTTTATGGCTGCGTTCTTATCTGTATATCGTTTCTGGTTTTGTCCGGCAATCTTTGCTCCATATCCCTGCTTCGGGGAATGAATACGGACTTCCCATGTCACATACCAGGCAATCGGAACACTCTGTTTGGTTTCCCGGTCATATTTCGTATCTTCCCAAATACTGCAGGTCATCTGATAGACCCGGTTGCTGATTTTCTGATCCGCCCTCCAGTTATCGGTGTCTTTCCACTGGTTGCCGGTATGTTCAATCTCCGGTGTACGAAGATATTCCAAAGCCCGGTTGATCGTCTGTGTTGCCGCTGCCTGCTGTTCCCACTGTTTTGCGGCAGCCACCACGATTTCATAGGCTTTCTGCTCCCCGTCGATACTTCCCTGGCGCATGGCTTCCAGGCTATCTGTTCCCATTGTGATCAGTGTAGAAATATCCACATTTTCACAAACTACGCTGTGCTCAATTTTAAGCTCTGATCCCGGCGTCAAGTGGTCGCCATACCGGTAGGCATGGTAATCCCTGTTTTCTTCCAAAATGCTGTTCACCTCCTGCTATATTTCCGGCTCATGGTTTTTTCTGGAAACCGTCTGTGCCGGTGATTTTTTATCTGCCGGTCTGTTTGCCGCAAGCTGATCCATCACGGAAGGACGGCCGACGCCGAACATGGATAGCTGACCGTCCGCTGCCTCACGAAGTTCAGAAACAGAGAGGGGAAACGTTACATCGGCATGGGTCAATAGCTGTTCCCGTTTCAAATCCTGAATGATCTCGTCAAAAACAGCGTTGATCGCACGGCGTTCTTCCCCCACAGGGAAGGCTTTCAATACCTCCATTTCTCCGTCTTTACCGGAAACCAGGGTAAGGGCACAGTCGGCATGGCCTGCCAGATAATCCGATGTGTAGGGCAGTTTGTCCTTGATATAACAGGCAAAGGCTCTGGCTGTCATTTCCACATTGCTGTCCCAATAACCGCCGTCTTTTTCACATTCTTTTCCCATGCGTACCGAATTACGGTAAAAATCAGTTTCCGTCCGTCCAATCTGCGGAGCTTCCTGCGCCTGCATCCCGGAAAGCATACGCTCAAAAATTTCCAGCCGTTCCCGTTCACTTTTGGGAATTACCCGGCCGGTAACATTCTTCTTAAATGCGCTGATCTGTTCCACAGAGCCGGGTTCGCCGGACAAAAATGCTTCCCGCAAGACTGCGTAGGTTTCCATCTGTTCCTCATTGCCATACCGTTTCAGGGAGGCAAGAACCGAGGAATCCAGCCAGCTTGCCGCATTTTTCCGGGTGCGTTCTGTTTGTGCTTCCGTGCGCTTTGCTGCCTGTTCCGGTGTTTCCGGTTTATACTTCATGGTGTCAATGAGTTTTTGGAACGGCGCATAGAGGCGGGGCTGTTCTGACAGCATCCCTTTTGCGCCCATCTTTGTACCAAGATAATCGTCAAGTCCATGCCACCATTCATGTGCCAGGGAACCGGCCCCGTGCATTTTCGTAAGATTGATGACTGTACGCAAAGGTTCATAATGAGCCGCAGCATTGCCGCTGCCTCTTGCACCAAAAGCGATAGCAAGCGTTCCCTGATAAGCAATATCTTTATCGCTGATCTTAAGGGCTGACGCCAGATCCTTTAGTGCTTCAAATCCCATGTTAAGGGAGGTCTGACGGTCGTTCTGGTTCATCCAGTTTCCAAACTCGCCGCCGCGGAACCCAAATGTATCAAGATAATGCTGTCCGGTGATCTCCACACCATTCCGGTAATCCGGCCCGGTACGTTTGACATGGGCGAGCTGGGGAGGGACAAACCGGATCTTTCCGTTTTTGTTCCTGCCTTTGGCAAGTTCCTGCACCCATTTCAGGGCAGCTTCTTTGGTCTCAAAATTGGTCCGCAGGATCGAATAGCCTTTTGTCACATAGTAGGTACCGGGTTTCCAGTCCTCATTTTTAGAATAGGTATGTTTCCCGTCGTTGAAGTGGATCGCATAACCTTTCGGTATTTTCTGCTCTTTGGAAACACAAAACTGTTCCTTTTTTGCTTTCTGAGTAAAGTTGCGCTCAAAATATTCAGCCGAGCGGATCAGCATGGTATTGGACAATTTGTTTGTGATCACGGGATTGTCCTGTTCCTTTTTCGTTGCCCGGTAATGGATTCCGCTTCCCCAGCCCTGTACCTTTTCTAAATATCCATTGTCAACGAAAAAGCGGTCATAGGCTTTCGCAGCATCCTCCACAGTACGGACATCTGAAAGCACTGTCTGCAATTCCCGGACTGTTTTTATATATTCCTTTTGTCTCGCGGTCCGTTTTTCCGGGGTGTCATCCGTGCGGTAATACTGAGGGGAAGCGTTTAAGCCGTCCCTCGCTTTTTTGATAAAATAGACCACGCCAAGAGGAATCCCTTCCTCCAGCATGGCTGCATAGTCCGGCTTTTTCCAGACATTATCCTTTTTCACAAATTTTTCGGCTTCGCGCTCATTCATGGCTTCCAGATCATCCGCATACAGCCCGCGGTCTTTCCACAGGTCTTTTTTCGCACCACCGATCTTTTCGCCGAAATCTTCATGCACTCCTGCCAATCTTCATCACCTCCAGTCAGTGTAGAATTCTTATCGCTCCGGGGCAGGGCGGCGTTCTTCGTTTTTGTAAAGTCGTGGGAGGTTTCCTGTGAGCCGGTCGGTTTCCCTGCGAATCAGTTTGTCCAGAGCGCCTAAATCCTCCGGTGCAATGGCAAACTCCCGGTAATTTTCATACCACAGACCCGTAGAGATTGCCGCAATGGGCGCGATTTTCTCCGAACCGGCTGGAAGAAGCCGATACACAGGGGCTTCATCATAAAGAAGCATCTGTTTTGCCGTTCCCTGTGGTATGCGGTACTTATCCATATCCGGGTTCTGGGCTGCCTCCATATATTGCATATTCAGGCGTTCTTCTAAATCCTGGGGCATATAACGAAATGCCTGATCCATCCACTGTCTGAACATCGTGGAATAGTGGTACTGCCATTCCGTAACTTGATTCGTGGCATAAGAAAATCCCCAGCTTTTCAGAGCATCTTTTTCGTAAAGCTCCATTTCAGTCCATTCTTTCAGGCTGACCGTGGCCGCTGAACCATCTTTGCGTTCGATATTGACGCCGCAAGGATAGAGGATATTTCTTTTTATATCCTGCCGTAGCGTGTCTAAATCCATCATCAGGACATCCCCGTACAAGTGACCGCCCTCGCTGCGATCCGTATGAAACAGGAAAGCCCTCGCTCCGATGAACTCCGTTGTTGAGATCATTTGATGAAGGTCCGCCGTAGAACAATAAGCAAACAAGGTGTCGGAAAGCCACATGTGATTTTTCCCCATGATAGCAATGGAATCAGCCCCGGTATTTGTCACCAGAGAACGCATATTAAATTCGCATTCCCTAAGAAAATCTCCGGCAAAAATATGGAGCTCATACGCAAAGACGGATAAGTCTGTATCACGGATCAAATGAATCTGCGGTAGTGGTTCCTGATTCAATCAAATTCCTCCTTTCATGTGAACCTGACAATTACCGGCTTTCCTTATCATGGGAAGGTGCCGGCTGCTTTTTTGCCGGTTCCGTTTTCGCTGCCTGTTCCCGCATTGCTTCCAAAACAGAAGGGCGCCTTTCCGCAGTCTGTTCCAATCGGGCAAGGGTATTAAGTGCCCACTCCGCATTACGGTTAATGGAGGATATAAGGGCACCCTCCACTTTGAAAGCACCTTTGAACACCCTGGCAACCTTTCCATTTTCTTTTGCGTCTGTCTCCGCAGGTTTTCCTTGAATAGCACGGCCCATATTTTTGAGATGCCGCCCCATTTCGTGGTATTCCGTACTGAAAGCGTCAATTCTGGCAACGGCCCTGTTGCTGGCCTGCATACTTTTTTCTGCTGCACTTTGAATGGATTCCAACGCCGGCCTGATATGTAAAAACTGTGTGATCCCATTCAAAGCGACAGCACCGCGTTCCCTGAAATCGGCAAGGATATTCCTGCACCCGTTTATGATCTGGCCTTTGAGTTCGGAAAGACGGTGACGCATAACGGAAATATTCGTCTCCATAGCTGTATAGCTCTTTTGGAGAGCATCTTTCAGGGAATGGTTCTGTAACCCCTGCATTTCCTGACGCACTGCCTTTAGTTCCTCGGTTGCCTCCAAAAGACGCTGCTCCATCCCGGTCACATGCTCGATCAGCTTGGCAAATTCTTCATATCCCGGTGTATTGTTGTCTTTTAGGAGAGCAAGCAGCTCTTTGACCTGCTCATTTTCCGCAATCGGCTGGCTATCTGTCTCCGTCATTCATCAATCCCTCCCATCTGCCGGTAGCTGCCCTCCGGCAATCTTGCCGACAATTTCCGGACCGGTTTCATAAATCTGCATGAGGCGTTTTGCTGTGCCGCAGGGCTGTGCAGCTCCGCTGGTCCAAAGACGCACTGTGGATGGGGCAACATTCATCAAAAGCGCAAAGCCCTTTTCGTTCATGTCCAGCTTTTTCATCAGCGATTTAACCATATCGGGGCCGTAGTCTGGACACCGGGAAGCCTCGGCGATCATCTGCAAAGCGGTATTTTCAATTTTTTTCATTTTCAAATCCTCCTGTTATTTGTTTTCCAGCCTTATGCCGGGGCAAAGCTGATCTGGTTGTGTTTCATCCTTTTGGCAAAGTCCGGCAGCGAATAATTTACCCCGTCAATTTCTGCATGGGTGTCATCCAGACGATGGCAAACAGCAAAGTGCCTGTCCCCGTTTCCATAGAACAGGCAGAGTAAACCATTGTCAGGAATGGAAAACAGCGCTTTTCCGGCGCAGTCTGTAAAGCAGATCTGTTGAGATCCATTCATGTTGAAATCCTCCCTAAATTGAAACAGCCGCCTCTTTTGGGCGGCGTTGGTGCTGGCTGGTTTGCAGTTGTTCCCGAACCTGCAGCAATTTCTCATTGTAATCTTTTCCCATCCGGGGAGGGTTGACACTTACCCGGATATGACGGAAACGTTTATCCTCGTGGAGCATGGTCTTGATTTTCCGAGCATTGACAAATCCGGCAAGGTCGCGGTCCATATAAAGGGTAACACGCCGGATCTCCGGGTGGCGTTCCAGGAAAGAAGTCAGCGCCACATGGGAAGTACCTCCCAAAGACAAGCGATAACCATTCCATTTCCATCCCTCCAACTCTTGAAGTGTTGCATGGGAAAGCGCATCAATAGGAGCTTCAAAAACTGCCACATGCCGGCTGCCCGGACTTTGCGGGGGATAACAAAAGTTATATCCTTTGTCGCTGCCATAGACATCCTTTTTGAGATTGCCGCCGATACTGCGCATACAGGCGAACTTCGCTTTCCCGGAATCATCTTTCCCTACGAACACACAAACCGGTTCTCCATGATACCGGGCTTCGTAAAAAATCCCGGCTTGTAAACACTGGCGAATGACTTCTGAGCTGATCCCCCGTTTCTGCAAATAGGAGACCGCAGCAGTCGCGCAACGTCTGGCCCAGGGGAGAGAGAATGCTTTCTTTTCCGGTTCTTTTGATACCTGTATTTCTGCCGTACTTCGGTAAGCCGGTGCATGTCGGATTTCGCCACCTACCAGAGCATGAACCGCATCCACAAGACCATATCCCCGAATCTGGATCAGGTAGTCCAGCGCATTGATACTCCGTCCACGGCTGTTCCAGTACCAGTACCTTTTCCCGGTCACATATACCAGACTGTCATGCTCCTTATGCCGGAAATTAGGTCCATCCCGTTTCAGCACGCCGGGTTCATGGAATTGCAGGTAAGTAAACAAGTCAGCTTCCCGCGCTGCCTGAATCTGTTCTTTGGTTACGCCGGGCATAGTACCGGCACAGTGTTTCTTTTCATTGTGCTTTGCCTCCTTCCTGTGATGAAATGAAAAAAGACACCCAAAGGTGTCTAACAGCCGTACAGGTCGTGATTGACCTCGGCACGGTAATAGCTGTCCATTGTAGCCGGGGCATTATACAGCGCCGCCAACAGGTAGGCTTTGATGTTTCCGACCTTCGTCGTGTTCTTGTCGATACAGTCAAAGACATACTCTAAGTGGCCGGAATTGATCTTCAGGAACCGGCTCTTGACGATCTCCCTCGGAAAATCATCTCCGGCAATGCGAATGTAAGGGCGTTTCGACAAAATCACTTCAAGCATAAGTTCAAGGGCTTCGTCCAGACGTTCCCTGCCATACCGTAAGACCAGTAAGTCATATTCAATATTTTCTTTGATGATTTCACGATAGGCTTCTATCAGCTCTATCCGATCCATCCCATCCGTGCGGCTTGCCGCTTCCGGCTCTGCCGGATAGATTGATGGATAAGTTATTGATTTATCTTTTTTTGATTTTTTTGTTTTTAATGGATTAGTATTTAATTGTGCCGGATTTTCCTGTTCAGGTTCCGCCTGTTTAGGTTTTTCCTGTTCAGGTTTTACCTGTCTTGGATTTTCCCGTTTAGGTGAAAGCCCTGTGTTTTCGGTACTTACAGGCTGCTCATGGATCGTATATTCAATGTCTCCCAACTGCCCGTTATCATAGCGGAGGCGCTGTCTGGTGAGATAACCATGCCGCTCCAGTTCCTTCAGGGCAGTAGTGATAGAATCCACACCATCCTTGCAGATATGGGCGAGTCCCTTTGTGGTATAATCCCAATCTTCCGGCAGCGACAACATAAGTGATAAAAGCCCCTTTGCCTTTAAGGACAACTCCGTATTGCGCAGATGGTGATTGCTCATTATCGTAAAGTCCTTTGTTTTCTCTACACGGAATACTGCCATTGTATCGCCTCCTTTCTTCGACTATTCCGTTACAAGACATGATCCCTGTGGTCATAATGGAGATGGCCGCCAGAGACCTTCGCATGGTTTTTCAGTTTCACTTCGCCCCGTTCCTGGCTCTCTAAAAATTTCTGATAGCCGGCATCTGTAAGGAACAAGCGCATCTTATCGCCTTTGTCGCCAACAGGGGAATCGTAAGACAATACATCAAAAACGATCATGTGCCTTACCTCCGGGTCAAAGCGTTCAAGCGCCATGATGTCATGCCCCTTCAATTTTTCTGCACCTGATTGCTGTCTGGCCTCGGCGATCTTTTCTCCAATCGTCCGGGCTGGATAGGGCAGACGGTAATTCTTCTGAATATCTTTTACCAAGTCCATGCACTCTGCATTTGACAGAACACGAAGTTTTGCCATAAGACCTTCTGCCGCCTCCCGCTGTTCGGAATTATTTGAATACCTCACGGTCATATAAAGTTCATTCAGGATCTTTGTCTGATAATCGCCCTCCACCTGAAAGAGCAGCTTTTTTTCCATTTCGTTTAATTCCATGGGGATCTCCTTTCTCTTGAAAATAGGTATGAAAAAAGGGCGCCCACCTTAAAAGTGAAACGCCCACGGCAATCAGCGGTCAGACATAAAGCCGGACCGCTGGCACTATTAAATTTTGTCGTTAATAAAACAGCCTCCTTTTTTCTTTATAGTTTTCGTCAATTTTCAACTTGGAAAAGGAATTGAATAAAAGACGACAAACGCTCAAACCCCTTGAAAATAAAGGCTTTTTCTGTTTGTCGTTATTATACCGTAACGGCACACCCACGCCACCATGCTTGCCGAAAAGGGTGCTTCGCCCAAATATGTGCAATACCGCCTCGGTCACAAAAACATTCAGGTCACAATGCAGATCTATCAGCATCTCACAAATAAGATGTCCACCGAAAATGCACAGCTATTGGAGCTGTTTTAGGTATTGCTAAAAAAATAATTGGGATTTTTCCTTTCATCTGCATTGTTTCTCTGCCGTTCGGCAGATACTGCTATTGACATTCCTTTTTCATTTGTAGTACAATCGTAACACAAGGAGTTGATTTTTATGGCAATGGATGCAACGTTTCAAATCCGTATGAACAGCGAACTGAAATCCGAGGTAGAGAGTCTCTATCGCAGTCTCGGTACCTCCTTTGCAGAGGCCGTCCGCATCTTTGCGCAGCAAAGTCTTCGTGAAGGCGGTATGCCCTTTACCCCGTCCTTAAAAACCTGGGATGAACTGAGTCAGGATGAGATCAACGCCAAACTCCGCAAGAGTGCAGCGGATATTGCCTCTGGCCGTACCCTTTCTCAGGATACGCTTGACGCAAAAATCGCAGGACTATAAGCAAACATGGACAAATACAATATCGTATACACAAATGCTGCCGCCAACGATATCGCTGAAAAGTTTCAATACATCACCAGCGTTCTTCACGACCGCACCACCGCCGAACGCTGGTACGCTCGCTTGAAGGATGCGATCTGGCACGATCTTTCTTTTATGCCGGAGAAGTATCCGCTTTACAACGAAGAGCCATGGCACAGCAAAGGTGTTCGCCTGTTCATCACACGGCAGGATGTTGTGGTTTACTCCACAGATAAAACTGCACAAACCGTCTACATCTGGAATGTCTTCACAGCAGGCCGCGATTTGAGTTCTCATATAGAAGACGCACTCGAAAAGTGACATCGCCCACTGCATCATTTTAGTGCCGACTTTGAGCAGAGGTTGGCAAAATGTTGACAAAAATGCAAAAGCACCCGTTTCCTCATGGAAGCGGGTGCTTTGTGTTTTGTGGAATTGTTGCCTTTTTGTCAGCTTTCGGTAAGTTTTTCTTACTTCAGGCTCTCCGCAACAGCGACGGCCACGGCGACGGTGGCACCGACCATCGGATTGTTGCCCATGCCCAGGAAGCCCATCATCTCCACGTGCGCGGGCACGGAGGATGAGCCGGCGAACTGTGCATCGGAATGCATGCGGCCCATGGTATCGGTCATGCCGTAGGAGGCAGGGCCGGCGGCCATGTTGTCCGGGTGCAGGGTACGGCCCGTGCCGCCGCCGGAGGCGACGGAGAAATACTTCTTGCCGTTTTCCAGGGCCCACTTCTTGTAGGTGCCTGCAACCAGGTGCTGGAAACGGGTCGGGTTGGTGGAGTTACCGGTGATGGAGACGTCCACGCCCTCGGAATGCATGATGGCAACGCCCTCGCGGACGTCGTCAGCGCCGTAGCAGCGGACGTCGGCGCGCTCGGTCTCGCTGTAGCGGATCTCGCGCACGATGTTCAGCTTGCCGGTGAAGTAGTCGAACTGGGTCTGAACATAGGTGAAGCCGTTGATGCGGGAGATGATCTGAGCGGCGTCCTTGCCGAGACCGTTCAGAATGACGCGCAGGGGCTCCTTGCGGGCCTTGTTGGCGTTGCGGACGATGCCGATCGCGCCCTCAGCGGCGGCGAAGGACTCGTGACCGGCGAGGAAGGCAAAGCACTTCGACTCGTCGGACAGCAGCATCGCACCGAGGTTGCCGTGGCCCAGACCGACCTTGCGGTCCTCGGCGACGGAGCCGTCGATGCAGAAGGACTGCAGGCCCACGCCGATCATCTTGGCGGCCTCGGCGGCGGTCTTGACGCCGGACTTCAGGGCGATGGCTGCGCCCACGGTGTATGCCCAGCAGGCGTTTTCAAAGCAGATGGGCTGGATCTCCTTGACGATCTCATAGGGGTCGAAGCCCCGGGCCTTGCAGATGTCCCGGCACTCCTCCACGGAGCCGATGCCGTACTGAGCGAGGACGCCATTGATCTTGTCGATTCTTCTTTCGTAGCTTTCAAACAGTGCCATTTTTCCGTCCTCCTCTTATTCCTGCCGGGGGTCAATATACTTGGCGGCATTGTCGAACTGACCATAGTGCCCCTTGGCCTTTTCCAGAGCCGTGGCGGCGTCGTCGCCCTTCTTGATGAAGTCCATCATCTTGCCCAGGCTGATGAACTCATAGCCCACGATCTCGTCCTCCTTGTTCAGGGCCACGCGGGTGACATAGCCCTCGGCCATCTCCAGATAGCGGGGGCCCTTGGCCTTGGTGGCGAACATGGTGCCCACCTGGCTGCGCAGACCCTTGCCCAGGTCCTCCAGGGAAGCGCCCACGGACAGACCGCCCTCGGAGAAGGCAGACTGGGACCGGCCATAGACGATCTGCAGGAACAGCTCCCGCATGGCGGTGTTGATGGCATCGCACACCAGGTCGGTGTTCAGAGCCTCCAGAATGGTCTTGCCGATGAGGATCTCGGAGGCCATGGCGGCGGAGTGGGTCATGCCGGAGCAGCCGATGGTCTCCACCAGCGCCTCCTCAATGATGCCGTTTTTGATGTTCAGCGTCAGCTTGCAGGCGCCCTGCTGGGGAGCGCACCAGCCGATGCCGTGGGTAAACCCGGAAATATCGGAAATCTCCTTGGCCTGGACCCACTTGCCTTCCTCGGGAATGGGAGCCGGACCGTGATAAGCGCCCTTGGCAACGGGACACATATGCTGTACCTCGGTGGTATAGATCATAGCGAATTCCTTCCTTCTAAATAATGAGGGATGTCCTCTTGTACCCCATTATAGCAAGTCTTCCGTGAATTTGCAAGTAATATTCCGAACGTTCCATGCAGCGAAAAAGCGGGCATCCACGCTCCGGATGCCCGCTTTGGCCCAAAAGGGCGTTATTCCGTTGTGTGCTTCTCCTTGCCGAAGTGCAGCTCGCGCATACCCTCCACCTCGTCGCAGATGGGCTTGAGGTTGCAGGAGCCGCAGTCGGTGGGCATACCCTCCAGGATCTTGCTGAGACTCATGGTGATATCCCGGACCGTTTTGGCTTCCTGCTCCAGAGCGGCATAGTCCGCGTCCGGGGCGGTGATGAAAATCAGCTTCACCGCCAGAATGTTGGGATTCTGCTTATACTGGCGGATGAAATCGTTGCCCACGGCCCGGAAGCTGATGCCCTTTTTTAGGGCGGCGCTGCTCAGGCGCACCTGCTCCCGGTTGGACTCGGAGGAGGTGCGGATCATGTATCCCTTGGGGAACACATGGTATTTCACGAAGTCCATGTCCTGGATGGCCCGGAAGGCCTGCTCCGTGTCGTCCTCGTCGTCGGACTCGATGTCCCCCACCCGCAGCAGGGCGATGCGGGCATAGGCGCTGTCGCCCCGGAGCTCCGTGAGGTCGGGGCCGAAAACCAGAATTTCGTCCTGCTCCACCAGCTGGGCGCTGGTGGTGACGCAGGTGAAATTCACGGCGGGCTTGCTGCTGCCGCCCAGCTCATAGGCGGCGTCCCGCAGCATCACCAGCTCAAAGGAGCCGGTGTCCTCCCAGGCCCCCTGGGGGTCATAGGGGCAGCGCCGGGGGGTGGAGGAGCCCGCCAGCTCCTCCACCTTGCGGATGATCGAATTATACAGCTCCATCAGAACTTGATGTCTACTTTCTTCCGGTCAAAGATCTTGTTCACCTGCACATAGGCCCAGCCCAGCAGCTTCTGGTCCAGGTTCCAGAAGTACACCACGAACAGGACGCCGATGATGGCGGAGAAAATGGCCGCGATCTTGCCCAATACCTTTAAAAACTTACACATAGTTGTCTCCTTTCCTCTGCCGCCTGCGGCAGATGGGGCCTAATTCCCTCAGCGGGCCATGCCCTTCTGGCGGGCGTATTCGGCGGCGCCCAGGGCGCCCATCAGCTGGGGATCGGTCTTCAGGTCGATGACCTTCAGCTTCAGCACCCGCTCGATGGCCTGCTTCAGACCGGCGTTCTTGGCGCAGCCGCCGGTGAGGGTGATGGCGTCGGTGGCGCCGGCCTTCTTGGCCATGACGAAGCAGCGCTTGGCCACGGCCATCTGGATGCCCGCGGCGATCTCGTCCATGGGCTTGCCCTCGCCCACCAGGGTGATGACCTCGGACTCGGCGAACACCGTGCACTGGGCGGTGATGGGGATCACGTTCCTGGCCGTCAGGGACAGGTTGGAGAACTCCGGCAGGCTCATTTCAAAGCTGCGGGCCATGGCCTCGTAGAAGCGGCCGGTACCGGCGGCGCACTTGTCGTTCATGGCGAAGTTTTTCACGGTGCCGTCGGTGTCGATGGAGATGCCCTTGACGTCCTGGCCGCCGATGTCGATGATGGCCTTGACGTTGGGGTCGGTGACGTGGACGCCCATGGCGTGGCAGGAGATCTCGGAGATGTTCTCGTCGGCGAAGGGCACCTTATTGCGGCCGTAGCCGGTGCCGATCAGGTAAGCCAGGTCCTGGGAGGACTTCAGGCCCACCTTGTTCAGGACCTCCTCCATGGCCAGCTTTGCGGAGGTTTCGGAATTGATCTTGCTGCGGATGGTGGTATCGGCGCAGATTTTGCCGGTTTCGTCCAGGATCACTGCCTTGGTGTAGGTGGACCCTACGTCGCAGCCGCCGTAATATTTCATAGTCAATTACTCCTTATTTGTTGTACTCGTAGTGGGGTTTGGTGGTCTCATAGGGCTGCTTCAGGGGGTCGCGGCGCTCCATGCGGTCATAGTGGCGGCACAGGAACGGCTCCACGCCATAGAACAGGGCCTTGCCGTCCAGATCGAAGAAGAAGACGGCGAACAGGGCGGCATACACGCCCAGCCCGATGAACAGAACCTTTTTCAGAATTTTCAACACCTTACGCATTTTCTTTCCTCCTTACCAGCTCTGGGAATCGTCGAACTCCAGCAGGGACGGGTCGATGGGCTCCTCGTGCATGACGGTGGTCATGTAGTCGTTGATGATGGAGCGGATCTCCGCCCGGGAGACATTGCGCTTGTCGGGCAGGGCGTGGGGCAGCCAGATGGCGTGGACGTCACGGGCCCGGAACTCGTCCTCGAACATACCGTGAACGCCCTGCATGCCCTTGCACAGCAGCTGGTCATACATGACCACCATGTCGCAGTGGAACTTTTCCATGTTCTCCCACAGCTCGAAGATGTGGTGCATACCGCCAACGGCCATCCGGCGCATGGGGGCCCACTCGTGATACTGGGCCATGTCGGCCAGGGTGTGGCTGTAGCTGTCGGTGCGGATGGTCATGTTGAACATCAGGGAGTCCATGTTGATGATGGTGTTCAGGCCCCAGCAGTTATAGGCCCAGGTGCACCAGTTGGAGTAATACAGGGGTGCGCAGGACCAGGCGATGACCCGGTGGCGGGTCAGGGGGAAGCTGTTGATGCGCTGCTCCACGCACTTCTCCATGATCTTGCGGACCTTCTTGTCCATCTCGTGCCAGCCGGGCAGGTCGCCGTACTGGCTCTGGTAGATGCGGTACAGGGCCTGGGACACGCCGTTGATGGGATAGAAATCGGTATTGGCGGCCACGTCCCACTTCTCCCACTCGAAACGCTGCAGCTCGTTCTGGCTCTCCAGCCGCTTCACCAGCTGGTTCCAGTCGAAGGCCGCGCCGGTCTGCTCCCCGATGAACTTCCAGGCCTCCTCGATCTCCCGCTGGCAGTGCTCCTGGACCAGGGGATCGTCAAACTGCATGGGCTGGGGCATGGCGAACAGCGGCTTGTCCATCAGCCAGTCCTGGAGAATGGAGGTGGCCACGGAGCCGTCGCAGGCCTCGTTGGAGGTGATGACGGCCTTGTAGTAATCGGGCACATCGTCCAGCACAAACAGGCCCGCCTCGGCCTGGCACATGGGGCAGGGGTCGCCGGGCAGGCCCAGGGACTGCACCGCGTCGATGTAGTTGAGGACGGTGTGGTTGTTCACGTGGCAGGTGACGAAATAGGGGACCATCTGCAGGGGAACGTTCTCCACCTCCTTGCTGAAGGGGTAGAAGACGCCGCCCCACACGGTTTCGTCGTGGGCCATGGTCTTGTCGTGCTTGGCCCGGACCTTGTCGGACTTGTTCAGGTTCAGGTCGTTGCGGAACATCTGCATGAACTGGAAGATGGTGGCGTTGACCATGCCCCGATAGTGCCACGGGCAGGCCCGCAGCGCCTCGCCCCGGAGACCCTCCATGCCGCGGTCGAACCAGTGCAGCACCGGCAGATAGGTCTGGCCCATCCAGCGGTAGCGCCAGCAGCCCTTGGCGAAGGTGACGATGCCGCCGTAGCGCATGACATCGTAGACCATCATGCCGTAGTTATACAGCCACACCTTGTTGAAGTAGTAGAAGGTGTCCTTGATGCCGCGCCACTCCCGGTGCTTATACAGGCCGGTCTTGTCCATGTACAGGTCGCCCAGGCGGCGCTCGCCGGCGGGCTTGCTGTATACGAAGTCCCGGGCCAGCTTCTTATAGTCCAGGCTCTTGGCCTTGGCCACGGTCTTTTTCAGATCGAACTTTTTCATTTTCTTGCGCCCTCCTGAATCTTCTTGATCTCAACGCTTTCGATGAACGCCTGGAAGCGGGTGCGCAGCTGGCCGGAGGCGGCGTTGACGTATTCCTTCTCGATGGAGCATACGGGGATGCCGAAGTCCCGGTTGAGGACGATGGTGTCGATGGTGCGCTCATAGCTCCAGTATTCGCAGAACTTGTTGCTGGCCACGATGATGCCGTCGGCCTTGTACTCCTTCACCAGGTCCGCCAGATACTTCTTGCGGCCGCGCATCTCGTCCTGGCCCATGAACCGGGGGCACATGCTGAAGTTGAGATAGTGCCGGGCGATGGCATCCAGCGGGGCCTGACCGGGCTGGACCACGATCTCCTCCCGGCCGGGCAGGCTGCCGTAGCAGTAGCGGTCCGCCACCACCAGGGCGCCGCAGCTTTCGATGAGCTTGGTGAAGTTGGGGTCGTCGTTCTCGGCGCCGGAGAGCACCAGCTTGCAGCGATAGGCGGGCTTGGCGTCGGGCTGGCGGGTCTTCAGCTCCTCCGCGGTCTCCCGCAGATAGGGCAGGATCAGGTCCTTGGGACAGGTGAGGCTGGCCAGCTGGATCACGTGGAACTCATACCCCGTGATGGTGGGCACGTCCAGCTTGCGGTAGCTGCCGATCTCGGTGATCAGGCGGCAGACCTCGTTGTGCTGCTCGATGGCCTTCAGCAGGGCCTCGTCTGAGGTGTCGATGCCGAAGTTCTGGGCCAGGGGATCCAGCACATGGGCCTGCAGCTGCTGGCGATAGTGCAGATAGCTGTTCTCGGTTTTCTTGAAGGGTACGTCGGTGAATTCGCAGAAGAAGTCGGGGTTCTGGATGATGTCCATGTCCTTCACGGAGTCCAGGTGCTTCTGCATCAGGTGCTCCTGGAACCGGCAGGTGACGGTGCACGTCTCGGTGGCCATCTGGGCATCCAGGAAGTTGAACCCGCCCTCCAAGGCCCGCTCCATCAGGCTGCGGCCGAAGTGACAGGTCCGGGCGGACATGTAGTAGGTGGCCATGTCCGGCGAGCCGCTGCGGGGGGCCCGCAGGCGCACAGAGAAGCAGCCCGCGAGATCCAGCAGAACCTCCGGCATGAAGTTGCAGGTGTAGCCCAAAGCCCGGCGGCCCTCGGCCTTGGCCTGCTTGACCAGATCATTGTTGGCCTCCTGCAGCAGATCCTCCATAAAGATCAGGTGTTTCAGGTCCCTCATATTATCTCTTTCCTCCTAACGTCGTTTGTTCCATCCTGCATGGCACGACAAATTACTACTAAATTATACAGAATTGCGAAAAAAATGTCAATGATTTTATACATTTTATACATTATTGGCCAATGTGTTCATAATATGACAGAAACAGGACTTTGGTCGGGAAAAGTGGCCCCATCCGGGTTTGACTTTAGCCCCTTGCCGTGCTAAAATGGGCAAAAAAGCAGGGAGGAGCATCACTATGTGCGAGCATCATCACGACCATGACCACGATCACCCCCATGACCACGGCCACACCGGCCTGGAGGAGCGGGTGGCTATGCTGACCTATATGCTGGGCCACAACCAGCACCACGCCCAGGAGCTGCACGAGCTGGCCCACGACCTGGGCGACAGCGAGGCGGCCCAGCTGATCCACGACGCCGTGGTGGACTTTGAGGTGGGCAACAAGAAGCTGGCGGAGGCGCTGGTGGTGCTGAAGGGGGAATGAGCCATGTGTCTTTCCACGGTTTATCGTATGCATGACGGCGAAAAACAGTTGGTGTGCAAAAATGTGGCCGCCGTCCGGCAGCAGGAGGGCGCCCTGGTGTTCACGGACATCATGGGCGTTCAGACCCGGGTGGAGGCCGTGCTGGACCGCATGGACCTGATGGAGAATTTCATCTTCATCAAGGACGCCAAGGCCTGACGCAGGATTATACACGCAAAAAGCCCCCGGATACCGGACAGCTTCCACTGCCCGGTATCCGGGGGCTTGCTGTGTCAGTCGGCGTAAATCTCGCCGGACAGGCTCAGCACGGCCCGACCGCCTACCCGGATCAGGGCGTCGCCCTTTTCCACCGTCAGACGGCTGCGTATTTCCGAGGAACGGCGCATATGCTCTCCCTGAATGAACACGTTTTCCCGGTCCGGCTGCACCAGGCCATAGCGGTACAGGTAATAAGTCAAGGCTCCGTTGGAGGTGCCGGTGGCGCACTCCTCCGGAATGTCGTACAGAGGGGCGAAGTTGCTGCACCAGGCGGTGCAGGTGTCGTCCCCCAGGCAGAACATATGCACGCCGGTGACCTTCTGCCGCCGGGACAGCTCTGCCACCAGCGTCTCGTTCTGACGGGCCCGCAGCAGGGTCTCCCGGTCCCGCACCGGCATCATGATATCCGCCAGGCCCGTGGACACGATCTGGGGCGTCAGGTCCCGGGGCCGGTCCGCGCCGGTGAGGCCGAAGGCCCGGTACAGGGGCTCCCACTCCACCCGGGTCAGCTCTCCCAGCCAACGGGGCGGGGCCATATCCATCCACACCACCTCGCCATCCACGGAGATCTGTAAGTCGCCTGCCTTGGTGTGGGCCACATGGCGGCCGTCGTCCAGCAGGCCCAGCCGCCGCAGCAGGGCAAAGCCGGCAATGGTGGCGTGGCCGCACAGCTCCACCTCCCCCGCCGGGGTAAAATAGCGCAGGTCCACGCTGCCGTCGGCCCGGGGCCGGACAAAGGCGGTTTCCGAATGCTTCAGCTCGGCGGCGATCAGGCGCATGGTCTCGTCGCTGACGTCCCCCTCCGGCAGGGCCACCCCTGCCTGGTTGCCGCCGAACAGCTTGGCGGCGAATGCATCCATGACGTATATTTTCATGATAAAAACCTCCCCAAACTCTCTTTTTATTCATTATACTAAACTCTACGCCGGTTTTCAAGCGCCCGGGGACTTGACTGGCTGGAAAATTTCGGATATAATGGCAGTAGTATTTGCGGTACGCCGCTGAAAGGAAAGGAAAATCATCCAAAATGCTGAACAAGCGCAGTCTGCTCTCCCAGTTCCTCCACTTCTCCGCCGCTACGGTGGCCTCCCTGATGGTGTTCTCCCTGTACTCCATCGTGGACGGCCTGTTCGTGGCGAAGGGCGTGGGTGAATACGCCATGAGCGCTGTCAACCTGGCCGTCCCCTTCACCAACTTCATGTTCTCCATCGCCGTGCTGTTTGCCGTGGGCACCAGCACCATCATCGCCATCTACCTGGGCCAGGGCAGCCGGGAAAATGCCAACAGCCTGTTTTCCCAGAATCTGGCGGTGCTGGTGGTCATCGGCCTGGTGATCACCGCCCTGGTGCTGATCTTCCTGGAGCCCTTCGCCATGCTGCTGGGGGCCAAGGACGTAACGCTGGAGTACACCAAGGACTATCTCCGGGGTCTGGCCCCCTTCGCCGTGTGCTTCATCGTTTCGTACAACATGGAGATCCTGGTGAAAACCGACGGACGGCCTACCCTGGCCATCGTCACGGTGATCACCGGGTGCCTGACCAACTGCGTGCTGGACTATGTGGCCATCTTCCTGCTGGACTGGGGCGCATGGGGCGCGGCCTTTGCCACGGGCCTGTCTCAGCTGCTGACGTGTGTGATCTACCTGACCCATTTCCTGGGCAAGCGCACCACCTTCCACCTGGTGCGCTTCCGGCCCGACTGGCATATCTACCGGCGGCTCCTGCCCATCGGCGTGTCCGACGGCGTTACGGAGCTGTGCAACGGCGTGATGATCTTCCTGTTCAACCGCACCATCCTGCGCTGCATCGGCCAGGACGGCCTGGTGAGCTACACCATCATCGCCTACATCAACACCCTGATCCTGAACATCATGCTGGGGGTGTCCCAGGGGTCCCAGCCCCTGGTCAGCTATCACTACGGCCAGAAGGACCGGGGCGGCTGCCGCCGTCTGCTGCGCTATGGCCTGGTGACCCTGGCGGGTATGACCGTTCTGTGCTTCGGCGCGGTGCAGCTGCTGGCGCCCCAGATCGTCCACGTCTTCCTGGGGGACGAAAACCCGGCGCTGAACCTCTCCTCGGTGGACGCCCTGCGGCGGTACGGCCTGTGCTATCTGATGGTGGGCTTCAACGTGCTGATGGGCGGCTTCCTGACGGCGGTGGAGCGGCCCCGCCCGGCCATCTGCATCTCCGTGGGCCGGGGGCTGGCGCTGCAGGCCGCAGCCCTGCTGCTGCTGGCGGCGGTATGGGGCGGCAGCGTCATCTGGTTCGCGCCGGTGATCTCCGAGGCCCTGTGCCTGGTGATGGCCCTGGTCTTTATGACCCGGTTCTGGCGGAAAAGCCCGGACCCGGCCCAGATCAGCTGATACGCATCCCGAATAAATATCCAGCGGGCAACCGGCTTCTGCACCGGATGCCCGCTGATTTTTTCATTTTTTCAGGTGCTCCCAGATCACCGGCTGCCCGGCGGCCAGGGTTTTGGGCAGGTCCAGCACCCGCTGGTTCCGGCTGCCCCGGAACTGCAGGCTGATGTCCTTCTCCGCCGCCACGAACCGTCCGTCCACCAGCACGTCGATGCACGAGAGCAGCCGGTCCGTTACCTCACACCGGGGATGGGACCCATCCCGCAGCAGCTCGTCCTCCAGCCGGAAGCCGGTGAAGCACCAGATGCTCTTGTCCGGATACCGCCGCCGGACCTCCTGCAGAAGCGGCAGCAGGTCCCGCTGGTTCTCCGGCTCAAAGGGCTCGCCCCCCAGCACCGTCAGCCCGTTGACATAGGGCTTGTCCAGCTCGGCGAAAATCTCCGCCCGGGTGTCATCGGTGAAGGGCTTTCCATAGTGAAAGTCCCAGGTCTGGGGCTGGAAGCAGTCCGGGCAGTGGTTGGTGCAGCCGGACACAAACAGCGTCACCCGGACCCCGATGCCGTTGGCAATATCACATTTTTTCAGATTGCCATAGTACACGATATTGCTCCTTTTAGGTAATATATACTACTAAACGGCGGAAGGAAACCCCTTACAGGTGCAGCACCCGGTCCTTGATCTCCTGGGTGCGGCCCTGATTCCAGAACTGGGTCCCGATATAGCCGCAGGTGCGGCGGGCAACGTT